>Ga0315543_1003263_pt1 | contig 14737 bp, 15 predicted proteins | sample SalMarSW160210MG_2_FD_203098 | JGI IMG/M metagenome (GOLD analysis project Ga0315543, IMG submission 203098) | Salt marsh sediment microbial communities from the Plum Island Ecosystem LTER, Massachusetts, United States - Salt Marsh Sediment SW1601-210 ...
GAGATAATAAAAAATATAAGCTTCAAGATAAACTCACGATCCAAAGAAAAATGCAAAGATATATTGACATATTGAATAAATATAATATTACGGTGGCCTACTTTCATTTGGCATCCAACCTCTAATACCTAATTTTCGCCTATCTTCCTCGTCTATTGATTTTCGTGCGTATATGAAATAATTTGTCATTGTTTGGCCTCCCAACCGAAAAAAGAATTAAGTTCCTTGTACAAACTGGGGGATACACCCTCATTTTGCTCCAAAAGACTCTTTAACAAACGTCCTGTAGCAAGGTACTTATAAATTTGATCATTTGTTAAAGATGCTTTAGCTATGCGAGTCATCTCTTTTTTTGATAACTTTTCGAATAAAAATAAAGCCTTGAAACAGTCTCTAGTAACTTCAAAATGCCTACTATTGATTAAACTCTCAACAATAACATTTCTTAATTTAGGAAACCTATTATCTTTGATAACTCTCTTTACGATTTCAAAACCATAATTAAAAATATCCTCACTACTAATATCCAAAGCTTGGTATTTATTAATAAATCCATAAGGGTTATACTTAATCTTTAAAGGTAATATACACTTCTTAAGACAGTCAGCAATCCCAGATTCTTGATCCGTCCAGTCAGACTTTCTGAAATCTTTTGTTAAATAGGGTATAAAGATATCGCACTCTCTCAAATTTTTCAAAATCACTTTAATCCAATCGCTTGAAGGATTAATATCATCATGCCCAACAAAAACCTCAAGCCCAAAATTCTCTAATTGTCTTTTTATTTTCCCAACCACTTCCTTATCCTTAGTAGAATAGCTTATAAAAACCAAAATTCTATTTTTCGAATCAGCTAACTCTTTTTTACTGGACCCTTCCAGATGTTTCATTCCTTCCATAGTCAGTCTATATCCTTTATAAGTATTATCAAATTCTACATAATTAAGTTTCTGAGCTTGATTTAAGTAATACTTAAAATCGTCTGGTCCTTTGACAAATAACAAAGGAAAATCATAAAAAGGAGTAAATCTTACAAAACTTCCTGGGCTTTTCAGTTTATTAGAAATGTGATTTAAAAGTAAATTAATTGATTCAACAGAATTAGAAGGAATTTTGATAGTTTCCAAAAGATTCTCAAAATCATCTACAGAAAAATATAATTCTTCGCCATTTTCGTACCGGTTTCTAATAGCCCCAGAAAGCAAATGTCGGTTTTCAACAGTACTAAGTTTAGAATGGAAAGCACTATCACTAAGTGAATAATTTCCACAACGTTTACACGAAACCAAATAAAAATCATCTGGACCAGGGTTCGACTTAATTGTACATTGTTCAATATTACATACTGGACATCTATTAGGTTCAGTCATAATAAAAACTCTTTTTTAAACATAAGAAAAAGAATACCAAAATCAAGGTTGATTTTAAAGAATATCAAAAATTTGTTTACAAAAAAAGTCTTTTTTATATATTATTATAATAATAGTAATTAATATTCTTAACCAGTGGGAGGTTAAATGAAACTTATAGAAATTAAAGAAAACTCCATTAAAACTAAACATTATTTGGTAGAGGACAATAAAGGTTACGCAGTAGTTGTAGATATAGGATTAGAGAATTCGGTTGTTTATGGGACTATAATAGGTTCTGATTTACGAAAACGTTTAGTAGAAACTTTAAGGGATAAGTATGGAAAAGACTTAATTGACAAAACCACTTACTTGGCAAAGAACCAAAACAAAGATATTGCACAGTTAGAGAAAACCATAGAGAAGATAAAGGAAAAAGGAAAAGTTATAAAATAAGGAACGAAAGATATATAATAGTTTAAGGAAAAACACCATCAGGAATATCTAAAGGTCTAACAGCATTTGGGTTGTTTTCGTATTCAAACTTATAACGCCCGGAAAATTCCTGAAAATATAAAAGCCCACTTAACGCAGGATATAATTTAAAAAGACCATTTCCTTCATCATATAAACAGGATTTTAACTCATTAAATCTCAATGCTGCATTAAAAGTACCAAAGATGGAAACAATATATGGTTTTTCAACTTTCTCTATTAACCTTTGATACTTTTGTCCCTTCTCCCAGATTCGCATATATAACCTTTCTAAATTCTTATTAATTTTTATAAATGCTACAGATACTCCTTTTTTATTCATTTCATATTTTATTTTATTCTCTGTTTTCCTGTCAAGATGAAAATTCGTCAATTCAACAATACCTTTTATCTCTGATACACTATTTAGAATACACCAATCCGGAGTTTTATTTTTAATACAATACTCATATATTACTTTAAATTTATTTGAGCTTAAATAAGCACCTAAGATTAATTCTCTGAAAGTATGCATATTTTGTTCCGAGTCATTTCCTTGTTTATTAAATTTATTAACAAACTTTCTTTGTTCAGAAGACTTTAAAAAATCAAAACAACGATAGATAGTTTTATTGATACTTTTATTCCCAGCTATCTGACCGTACTGCATCTTCACTTCCAATTAGGTCTCCCTTTTCTAGTAATAAGTTTTTCGAGTTCTTCAAAAAAGTTATTAATTGGTAGTTCGAATTTTTTTTCTTTAAATTTAGGAGAAACCGAATACTCTATTTTAAACACCATTGGAATACTTTTACAACTTTCAAAATCTTTGCTATTAAAAGATTTTACGCATGTCATTTCGAACGGAAAACGAAACAAATTATCACCAGCAACTAAATCAACTTTCTGGTGGAGAAAAGAGAACCCTGTTTTGTGCAGTCCCTTTCTATATTTAAATTTAAAAAAAACAATCTCTTTTGCGGGAGATAAATCAACGTTTTTTATTTTGACACCAATTTTTCTACCTGTATTATTAGAAAGATTAACATCCAAAGACAAAAGCATCTCACATCCTTTTTTTCCCATAGAGCCACCACTCCCCCTCGAATTAAGCTTAGGATCAATATCAATGCTTATCGGGTTTCTATTCCGGAGATAATTTTCTAACCATTTTATGCAATATCCAATTAGTATTAAAAATATGCCTTTAAGTATATCCAAAAATATCCCCTTTTTTTAAGTATACCTCAAAAGTGGTAGAATTGTCAAGTGTTTTAATTGTATCATTAGCAGGAAAACAAATAGAAAAAAGTCTTTCTATTATTTAGAGTTCTCATGACCGCTTCTTAGTTGTCTAAAAAATTCGGTTAATTCTCTACATAATTTTGGATTCCTGACATTCATCATCGTTGGACCAAGTTGTTTTCTTTTCACACTTTTCTTTTCTTCAATAAATGTTAAATATAGGTTAATTTTTATATCTTCGTCATAAGAGTGTAAAATTAAAGCTTCGTTAGAAGTTTCCGTTTCTGCTTGACGAAACTCATCCACTAGAATCTTTTGCTCTCTTCTAAATTCTTCGTTCGTTTGGGAAATTTGTTTTATATAAGAACCATCCACTTCATCGTTAAAGTAAATATTTTCATTCGCATTAATGAATTGGAGTTTGTTTATATCTTTAACGTCATTAATACTCCAAATACTTAAGGTGTTTCTGTTTTTACTCCCGATCTTATAAATGTCTTTATCATATAATATTAGACATACATCAGGACTTAAAGGAAAAAAAACTTGAAGTCCAGTTACCCCCCAACCACAATGCCCACCAGGCCATTGGCGACTTTCCATAAATTGATTGTATTTAATAACGGGATTATCTGAAGTTATAAATTTCCAACTCGTTTTGTTTATTAAAAGTTTGTACTCTAAATCAAATACAATTGGAAGGATAGAATATATAGTACTTAAGGCAAAAGCAGCTGAATTTGTAAGCTGGAATTCGACAAAAGGCAAATAATCTTTAACACGCTTATCTTTTTTATAAGCTGCTTTAATAAGCTTATCGAAATGTTCGTCTATTGAATTAAAAGAATATACCGTTCTTGTAGCTTGAAAAACAACGTATTCAAATAGAGTAAAATGATCTTTGGTCCCTACAGTTGGCAACTTATGCTTTTCTACTAATAAAGTAAAAATTCTTGAAGCATCTGATTCTAAGAATTGAAGCGCATTCTCAATCCTCTTATCTTTACCATATAAATAATTCTTCTGAGCCTGACTTTTTAAAGCACCATCACTAATAAATTTTTTGCTTTCAATATTGAAAATTCCTATTGTTTTATTATCTTTTTTATTTGAAAAAAGTTTCAAATAAAAAATAGGGACATAATGATGTTTTTTCTTCTCGGGCATAGTACTTCCTATTTATTAGAAACTACTCTAAAATGAGAATTTAGGGGGAGAATTAGTATAATTTTCAAATATAATCTTATCACTAAAGGGACTTCATTCATAGTATACATCATTACTTCTAACATAAAAAAACTCTTCTCAAAATCAAGGGGTCCCAAAACCCAAACCTGGTTCGATTTTTCGTCAAGAAAACGCCGCCGTAGGCAGCGACTTTGTTTTAAAAAAAAGAGATTTTTTTAATTTTTCATCCCGGTATACTTTAGATCAGTAAAAGATTTAAAGTTTATTAACTTCTAAATACAGTTTTTTAAGATGATGATTTGACATATCAAGTATTGGTTCATACATAAAACTATTTATATGAATATTTTCAGGCGTCATTAAATTAACCTGTTCAAGCAACCGAATATTCTCTGTCTCTGATGGGAACATATACTTATATTTTTCTATAAGCACATTAGATTGATTTGTTGTTATAGCTTTCCAAAATGTATCGTCATTTATACTTTTCACCATAAATATTTCGGCTTTTAACCTAATTGCTATTGATAAACATATTTTCTTTTCTAAATCTAATTTATCGCTTGTATCATTTGATATGTTTTCTGCCACTTCAAATGTTTTAACAAGAACTTTCTCTGCCGGATCAATTAATTTTAAATCCTGTTGGTCTTTCAATATTGATTTAAAAATATCTTCCAGATCTTCTATTGTTATAGAATCGGAGTCCATTTTGTAGTGCAACAAAGATGTCAATTTTTTAAATATTCCATCTTGACCAGTAAAATCCGCAATATTGCGTACAAACGGAATAGCAGCAATAAGCATTGACATATCTGAAGATAGATTGTTTTTCCAATGACTAAAAGGATTGTTTTGATATTTTTCTTCAAATATCTTTATATCAGATTCACTGCGATCGGTATTTAATTTATTGTTTCTCAACATATCCAATCTACTGGACACAGTTCTAAAGAAATCATAGTTATGCGAGAGAATAATTTGATAAAAAATATCATAATCTGATATTTCTTTTAAATATTCTATTATTGCATATTTATTTTTATAATCAAAAGAATCCGCAATATCATCTAATATAAAAAGGGTTTCTGTATGAGCTTTTTTTCTTGCCTCAACCTCAAATAAAATATTTAAAAGATAAAGTGCCCGTTTTTCACCAGTGCTTAAAACAGCCAAAAGTTCGGATTCCTCAATAGATTTTGTTTTATTTATATCTATGAAATCAAATTTAACTACTGGTGCTTGAGAGTTCAAAATTACCTGATCTTGATTTCCAATTGAGAGTTTAAAAGGTACCGAAAATCTTTTATTGAATATATCAATAACTTTTGACCATTGAGTACTTTCACTTTTTGCTTGTTCTATTATTTTCTCGATTTCCTTTTTACCCTTCTCATATTCTTGGACTAGTGAAATAAATTGTTCTTTCTTTAATTTTAAATATGATATCAATAATTTTTCTTTAAAAGCTTCTACATTAGACAACTCAGGTACAATTTCAATATTTTGCAATAGATATTCTCTAAAACTTCTTAAATCTTTATTGGCACTTATTTTTTTATCTAAATCGTTAAAAATTAAAACTAATCCGGGATTTTTTAAAATCTCTTGCTTTTCCTTTTCTATTATTTCTTCTAATTCTTTCTCGGTTTTTATTTCTTTCCTTTCTTCATCTGATATCAAATTAACTGTATGCTTAGCTTTAAAAAACCCATTATCCTTTAAATTCCTAGCAATCGCAGCTGCATTTGTATGATTAAATACCCCTCTTTTCAAATATTTTGAATGTCCAATCAGTTCATCATATTTAGTTATATATTCTTTTATTTTATCTCTAATATCACTAGAACTAAGAAATTGTTCTGTTTTATCAGAAAAAACATTTTTGTAAATTATACCTTCAAACAAAGGAGGTGAATCATCTAAAACCTCATCCTTTATTCTCCCAATTGCTTTGAAGAAACCATTATCGATTTTCGTAAATACATTACTTATTATTTCTTCTAAACCTACCTTGATCCCTGATAATGGTTTTAGTGCTTCAAGTAATTCAATTTTCTTTTCATCTATTTTAATATTGATCTTTTCATACTGATTCCTCAATTTTGCATTGACAAGCAACGTTGAGACTTTTTCCGATTTATATGTTTCATTGTAAGGTTCAATAACAAAGATATTATTTCCAGGTATGTCCTTCCCATTTTCATCAATCACTTTTCTTTTCGAATCATTTTCTGGAAAGACTAAATCTTTTGATTCCCGACCTTCTGTAATATCTTTAAATATCTTAGCGAAGGATGTTTTCATTACTCCATTAGGTGAATAAATGGCAAAAGTTCTTCTGTCTTCAAAATCAAATTCGTATTTTAGTTTCTTTATACCATAGCAATATTCTAAATCTACAATAACCTTTCTCATGTTTTACTCCAGACAAATCTAAAACATCTCTTTGCGGTACAGAAAGTACGGCGGTTTTCTTTCACTTCTCTTTCATATCCGTCTGAATTACCAGTATTCTCTACTATAGATTGTTGTCGTATATTGTCTTTCTTTTTTAAAGACGAACCTTCTTTTTGAGCATTGATTATTGAATTCATTAAATTTATTATAATTGCTTTATTTAGACTGTCAAGCATTGTCCAATATCTATATTTAAATTCAATTTCGCTAACCTACTTTTTCGTAAGGGTAATTTTGCGCTATGTTACGATTCAAATATGAACCTACCGAAGCGGCATTCCTTAATTGTTCAAATTCCAACTGGGGAACATTTTTGTATTCATATATTACACCCGTAAGGAATCTTACTCTCAGAATCTGGGTTTCCCCGTTATATCCAATACTTTCTACATTTGAAGAAACAACAGGAATCATTTCAAATTCACTCATAAAAATACTCCTTATCTAACTGAATACTTGCCAGCACCTTTCTTAACTGCCATAGATGTTCCTACGCCAAACAAAAATCCTAATCTTTTGGCATCTGACATTAATATTTGTAGTCACCCTCTTATAAAATCCCTTGGTTAATGCGCAATTTCCATATCTCACTTCACTTAAAATTGAATATAATAATCATTTATAACCTAAAACTAAAAAAATGCCAATTTTAGTCAAGGGGTTTTTTAATATTTATTGTATACTACCATTGACATTAAAATTAAGAGGGGTTAGGTCTTGATTTTTGAATTTTTTACGGATACACAAAAAAAGTTTGAAACAAAAATTGTTTTAGAAAACTAAATCCTTACATTATTTTTTCAAAAGAGATTTTAAGTATTCTTGTTTTTCCCCTTGAATTTTTTTAGACTTAATCTTATAATAACATTTGACAGAATTGAATTATGAGAAAAGTATTAAGAAGGAAAGGAGGAGTAATATTATGAAAAAATTATGGATTGGTATCGGAATTATCATAGTTGTGACTTTAGCCATCGTTTTCTTTATTAACCAGACAAAAAAAGAACCGGGGGTGATAAAGATCGGGGCGATACTGCCATTGACTGGTGATGGAGCTAAATACGGAGAAGAAGCAAAAAATGGTATTGAATTGGCATTAGAATATCTAAAGGATTCAAAAATAGAAGTGATTTATGAAGATGATCAAGGAAAAGCAAATGGTGCTATTAACGCTTTCAATAAACTGGTCGAAAGTGAGAATTTACCTGTAATAATTGGTCCTATGTATAGCTCAACTGCTTTAGCAGTTGCCCCCTTGGGAGAGAAGAAAAAAGTTGTAATTTTCTCTCCATCCGCATCAAGCCCAGAATTAACAAAAGCAGGTGACTATTTCTTCAGAAACTGGCCTTCAGATTTATACGAAGGAAGTGAAATGGCAAGTTTTGCATATAATACCCTCAATTTGAGGGCTGTTGCCATACTATCTGTAAATCTCGATTACGGTGTAGGTTTAACTAAAGTTTTCGAAAAAGTCTTTAAATCATTCGGCGGGCGAATCTTGAAAACTGAATATTATAACCAAGGAGCTACAGATTTTAGAACGCAAATGAACAAGCTTAGATCATTAAATCCTGAGGCAATTTATCTCCCCGGGTATTATACTGAGATTGGGTTAATCCTAAGGCAAGCAAAAGAGATTGCCTTAAAAACCAAATTTTTAAGTTGTGTCGGATTTGACAATCCTAAAGTTTTAGAAATTTCTGGTAATGCTACTGAAGGGGTCATTTTCGCAAGACCATATTACGATCCAGAAAGTAAAAACCCTAACGTAAAGAGTTTCGTGGAACGGTTTACCAAAAGGTACGGTACCGCCCCCGGCATATACGCCGCCCATGCCTACGATGCATTAAAAATTACAGCGAAGGCTGTTGAGCAAGGGGGATATTCTGCAGATGGTATCAAGAAAGCTCTGTATTCTATAAGGGATTTTCCTGGAATAACTGGAAAAACCTCATTTGATCAAAATGGAGATGTGATAAAACCTATTCAAATAATGGAGGTTAGCAATGGAAAATTCAAGCAATATAGTAAAAGTGATTAAACAAGTTATACAAGGAAGAGAGGTGCTAATAACAATAATTTTCTTTCTTCTTTGTTTTGTTCTTCAAACTGTAGTCTTTCACAATTCGCTAAAACTCATCTACGAAATTCAAATCGAGAACAACAGAATAGCTGATATTAAAGTTATCAATTGGATTTGGCACATTTTTGTTTCCCTTATACTCTCAGGGTTATCTTCCCTCCTATTTTTTGCATTTTTAGAGATATTTTCAAGGTTTCCTACGAAATGGCAAGAGTTCCAGCAAAATTCTCTCAGTCCATTTTCAACTGCTTTGAAAACTTCGTTGGACTCCCAAACAAGCTGGTGCTTTTTTTCTTACACTCTTAGTCAGATAGATAATAAGGGCTCATTTGTGTTTACGGACAAAAAAGTTGATGAGTATGTTGATCTTATATTTCATATTCTAGGAAGATAAGAATATGAAAGTTTATGCAACCTGCCTTGTGAGACCGTTTTGGTTCATGTTAGATGGGTTAGAAAGAATAAAAGAGGAAACAAAATACAATGTCATGGATTTCCGAAAACGCGCTGAACATTTAAAATACTTTGAAAAATCCACTAATATACTAGAAATCAAGCGAATACTAATTTTAAAGGCTACAGATATTGCCAATATAATGATAACAGCCTGTATTGATTTGATGTTAGCAGATAGTAAAATAAAAATAAAGAGGAGTAGACGTCGCCTGCCAGATATACCAGAGATTAGTTGGTTTCACCAAAAAGTAAATACTAAAAGAGGTGTAAACTTGATATATATTTTTGATGATGCAACATCTGATATTCTTAAAGAGATACAAGATAGAACTGTAATCGTTGAAGATGATGGCAGATCATATTTCATAAAATTTTCTTTTACTGATGGTACAGGCTTGACTAAAGGAAATCTGGAGTTAGGATTAAAGGAAAAGGAGACTTTCATCAGCTGGTTCGAATTAGCAAGCCACTCACAAATGGGAATGACTAATAATTTCTCAGATCTACTAGCTAACTTAAGCAATTCTCAACAAAAAAATATTAAAGAGCAATGCAATTTAATCTTAACAAAATTAGTAAATTTGGAGAATACTTATATTGATAGTCTTAGTGGAATAGATGAAACTAAGAAAGTTTTCCTAAGAGAGATTATGAATACGATATCAAGTAAAGGGACAACAAATTTTTGTTATCTTTCTGAAAAAAAATCTCTTGACCAATGGTATAAAACTATAAAAGATGATTTTAAACGTAGGGGTTTCTTGCCAATAGCTGCTATTTTGGATGAGAATGACAAAATATTCCCTATGAAAATCGCATCATGGAAAGATAATTGGGAAAGTATTATGGTTTAGAAAAATGACAAGATGGGAAATACAGACTTAAGAAGTTCAACAAAACAAGTTTTTGATGAATGTTCTCCGATTTACTTACGAGAAGATAAACATTGGGGGTGCGATTTAGATATTATTTCTGAATATGTTGAGAATTTCAATGACCCTGAAGTTATAGAATTAGGAACAGGGTATGCTTGGCATCTGGCAAATTTGTTCTTTTTAACTTCGGTTAATTTTAAAAGAGTTGTAGGAATAGATTATTCTGATGGGATGCTTGAGAAAGCAAAAGTTTTGTTATCTTCTCTTTCTTGTAAAGGCTGTCCTCTAACAGAGAAGATTGAACTCCAAAAAGAGGACATTCTGTCTCTACCTTTTGAAAACGGAAGCTTTGATGTAGCTCTCTTACTCAATAACACACTTGGCAATATTTCTGCTAGTACGTTTGATAAGGCAAAAGAGCAAAGGAAAGAAGCTTTAAGGGAAATACGGAGAATTCTCAAGATATCTGGTTTTCTTATTCTTTCCGTATATAATTCAAGAGAACTCAACGAAAAGGATAAATACGGTAAGTTCTTTAAGGTAGATCAGAAGCTGAGCAATCTTGAAAACTTTGATCTTGTCATACGCTTTGTTAAAACAGGAACGCTTTATTATTCTCACTGGTTTAATAGGAACGAAATACTTCATCTTCTTAATGATGTAAATTTGGAAATAGTTGAGGTAGAAGAGCGAAAAAAGAGAATTGTAGTTGTTGTCCAGAAAAAACAAGGTAAGAAAAGAAACTTTGACGAGAAATAAAAAAATTCTGCTTATCACCACTGATAATCATACATTGGGAATTCAAACAGTAGCAAATATCATCTATACCAGAACCAACCTTCTACCAGTAATGTTTTATCTTCCTTTTAATCTGCCAAAATATCCTCCCACGATAGAGATTAAGATATTAGACTATATAACTAGGGAAGTAGACGAATCCGATGGAGAAGCATTGATTGGATTTCATTTAAAAGAATTGAGTTTGAATAGATCAATACAACTAGCTTATAAAATCAAAGAATCTCGTGGAGAAAAGGTTAAACTAGTTGCTGGAGGAACCTATGCAACAACCGAATCTTCTAATCTCCTGAGTATATTTGATTATGTGGTAGTAGGAAGTGGAGAAGGGATATTGAAAATTCTTGAGAGAAGAAATGTGAACTCAATTGTTAAGAACCCACCGAGAGAATTTGAATATCCCATGTTTACCAATTGTTGGGTATTAAATGAGCATGGAGATATAGAAAGTGATAGATTCCGATCTCTTATTCACCCTCAGTATAAAAATCATAAGGCGCTCGAAATAGTGTTGGGTTCCGGATGTAGCCATTCTTGTTCGTACTGTGAGGTAGCATCTCAACGAAGAATATTTGGAAAAAATTACAGAATAAAATTTGCTGAGCCTGAGCCGGCTGTAGATTTAATTAAGCACGAAATTGAACTTAACCCTGAAATTCAATATATATATTTTTTTGATGAGGATTTCCTTCTCAAACCGACTAACTGGATTATAAATTTCGTTTCTCTTTACAAGAGAAAAATTAATCTTCCTTTCTTTATTTTCGCTACGCCCTCTTCTGTTAGCAAGTTTCCGCATAAGCTAATTACATTATCAAAGGGAACCTTGGATATGATTAATATGGGTATCCAGTCTGGTAGTGAAGCGACTACCAATAATCTTTTCAATAGGAAAGAAAGTAAAAATCAAATAATAACATGTGTTAATTTCTTGGTAAGATTATACTTGAAAGGGAAAACAACTTCACCGCCAATGTTGGATTTTATTATACTTAATCCCTATGAAACCTCTGATAGAATTTCGGAAACAATCGAGTTAATTGAGAAATTATCCACTCCATTTAAAGCAGCTATGCATTGTATGAGCTTTTTTAAAGGTACTCCACTTCATAAGAAGGCAGTGGATGAAGGGATAATACCTTTAGACTACCGAGTTAGAAATGACCTCCATGACTTTATGAGAAGAATTAAAGAAAATGAATTCCGATTAGATTATTCAAAAGAAGAATCTCTCCAATGGTTATTCTTAAACACATTACTTTACGGAATGTACGGATTACATCAGGAGATTAGAGGAGAAAGAAGGTTTGGCAACCTCTCAGAAAAGAGATTTAATAAACTTAAGAAAATCAGTAAACCTGTATATCGTGATATTATTTCTTTAGCTGGAACTTTTCCCAATCCTATGGACAGAATAGAAATCTTGAAGGAGAATTTGTGTGAATTTATTAGTAAATAACTTTTTAAGCGATTTTCTCTTTAAACTTCAACGGCTGACCAGACAATTAACAAACATTTCAAAATAAAAGATGATAAATCAATTAATCCTAAACGGAATAATAGCTGGTAGTATTTATGCTCTTATCGCAATTGGATTCACGGTGATCTACCGCACCGTTAAATTCTTCCACTTTGCTCATGGAATAGTTTATACAGTGGGGTCATACCTAGCATACTCGGTAATAAATTCGTTATTAGTTAATGGGAAATCGTCAACAGGTATTGGTTATTGGATATTAGCAGTACTGGTTGGAGTAATTGGCGCGGGTATCTTGGGAGTTGGAATAGATAGATTGGTTTATCGACCGCTTCGGATAAGGAAGGCATCAAATTTGATATTTATGCTTGCTTCTTTTGGCGTTTTTATTTTTATCCAAAACTTGATACAATTTATATACGGAGCACAGATTCTTACAATAAGAACAGGTCCGGTTAAGGAAGGCCATCACTTTTTTGGCGCTGTAATCACAAATATTCAAATTCTTATTCTTGTTGTTAGCTTCCTGTTGTTAGTCGTCTGCTGGTGGTTTATCAAAAAGACAAAACTGGGAAAGGCAATGAGAGCTGTATCGGATGATCCAGTAGCAGCCAATGTTGTTGGTATTAATCCGGAAAAGATAATTCTGTATTCATTCGCCTTAGGTTCTGCTCTGGCTGGAATCGCAGGGATATTAATCTCATTAGAGACAAACATCGAACCTACAATGGGATTTAGCGCGATACTAAAGGGTATTATTGCTTCTATTATAGGAGGAATCGGCAGTATTCCAGGCGCAGTGCTGGGTGGCTTTTTCCTGGGTCTTGCTGAGAATATCGGTATCTGGAAGATACAGGCAGGATGGAAAGACGCTATCGCGTTTGGCATTCTAATCATTTTTTTACTGTTAAGACCTCAAGGGCTTTTGGGCAATAAACACAAAATTGAGAGTTAAATAATGAAACCTTTTATATACTTTGATACTAATTTTTTCTATAGAATTATAAATGGAAATATTAAAAAAGAAAATCTAGAGAGATTTATAGATTTCTCAAAGAAAAATTCAATAAAACTTTTTTATACTCCAATTACTCTAACAGAACTAGCCTCACACATCAATGAAGAAGAAAAAGAAAATTTTACTTATTATCAACAAATTATTTATAAAATCAAAGAAATATGTAGCGATAATGTGTTAGAAAACCCTGATCATATATTAGCAACTATTTTGGGTGTTCCTCCACCAAAAAGAGAAGATGGCCGTTCGATTTCGTATTTAAATAAAATTAAAAATTCAATATGTGAAGCAAAAGATTATAATCATTTGATTAAAGGCCAAGTAGTTTTCTGGGATGGAAAGCTTTCTTTGGTTAAATATCACGAAGATTCTGTAAATAAATTTCGTGACAACTATGAAGCTGATTGGATTTCGCATATGCATAACTATGTAGTTAGAAAAATCAATCCTGCTTATCCTGAAAAATTAAAATTAGGTAAACATCCCGCAGTTTCCGATCCTACTTTACGAAAAAACATTATAAAGTTCTTAAATGGTTCAGAATGTAAAAAAGCGTTTGCCGAAGCATGTTATTGTAAAGCTATGGATATTCCCAAGGAATTACTAATAGGTTCTCAGATTAATAGCGAAGTAGGTAAGATAATTAAGAGGCTTTCGGCTTACTATACTGCTTATAAAACAATAATGAAGAAAATTGTAACAGATGGATATAATGTAGAAAAAAATAAAAATGATTTTAATGATCTTCATTATCTTATTTATTTAGGACTGGAAAACAATCCAATTCTTATTTCCTATGACAACAAGCTAAAAGAAAAGATAAAAGGCGCTTCTCAAGAAAAACAGTTTAATACCATGGAAGATATTTTGGAGAAAGATTTATAATTATGGAATATTTTCTACATATACTCGTCATTGCCGGCATATATATAATTCTTACTATCAGTTTGAATCTCATTGTTGGCTTCACCGGACTTCCCGCTCTGGGTCATGCTGCTTTTATGTGTATCGGAGCATATACTTCAAGTTTACTTGCACTCAACATGGGAGTATCTCCATGGATAGGTATAATAATCGGAGCCTGTTTTGCTGGGCTTTCCGGTATCGTTATAGGTTATCCGGCAGTTAGATTGAAAGGCGATTACCTCGCTCTTGCGACTTTCGGACTCGGAGTAATTGTTTATTCCATATCAAAAAACTGGGTATCTCTTACAAGAGGACCTATGGGATTACCGGGAATACCGGGATTTTCGATTTTCGGATTTGAACTATCAGGTACATGGTCATACCTATTGCTGGTTTTAATTTTCGTAG
>Ga0315543_1003264_pt1 | contig 14736 bp, 11 predicted proteins | sample SalMarSW160210MG_2_FD_203098 | JGI IMG/M metagenome (GOLD analysis project Ga0315543, IMG submission 203098) | Salt marsh sediment microbial communities from the Plum Island Ecosystem LTER, Massachusetts, United States - Salt Marsh Sediment SW1601-210 ...
CGTGGACGATTTGGGTTGCTTCGCTCGGGCAACCACCCAGCCGGTCTGTGTCGAGGCGCTGGTCGAAAAGGGCCCTGGGCGACTGCCGGCCGTGGGGTACGATCCTATGCGGATCATCCCGCAAGGCGATCGGACGCGGCTGGAGCTTCGACTCGAAAAGATCCGTGACGGAGCCGACTGGCAATCGGTCCGCGGCCGCTCCACGTTGTGGGTCGACGGTCACGTTTTGGACGTCCGCTCGGGCGATCGGGTGCGCGTCTTCGGCCAACTGGCCGCGGTGCGGGCCGCCTGCAACCCGGGCGAGTTCGACCGCGCCGAATACCTTCGAGCCGATCGAGTCCGCGGCACGCTTCGCACCGGTTATCCCCAGTGTGTGACCGTGGTCGATCGGGCCGGCTCATGGCATCCGGGACGATGGCTCGACGCAGTGCGCCAAAGAGCAAACAGGGTGCTCTGGCAGCGTCTGGATCCGCCTCAGGCGGGCCTGGCCTCCGCACTGCTGTTGGGCAACCGCGAGTACCTGGGCCCGGCGCGAGCCACCGCTTTCCAAGAGACCGGCACGGTCCATCTTCTGGCCATCTCGGGCCTGCACGTGGGAATCGTCGTCCTCGGCTTCGGTTGGCTGCTGGCGATACTGCGCGTTCCCCGCGTGCCGGCGGTTGTCCTGGTCGCCTTAGCCGCCGTGGCGTACACGCTCCTGACCGACGCCCGGCCACCGGCCGTTCGAGCATCGATCCTCGTGGTCATCCTGTCGGCCGCGATCGTACTGGGCCGTCGGCCTGTGCAGTTCAATTCGCTGGCCGCCGCCGCGCTGGTCATCCTGGCACTGAACCCGGCCGACGTGTTCCGCATCGGCCCTCAGCTTTCTTTCCTGGCCGTGGCGGCACTGATGTGGTTTGCACCGCACTGGTTTGGTACCGGGACGTCTGAACCGCCACTTGATCGGCTTGTCGACATGGCCCGTCCGCGTTGGAGTCGATGGCTGTGGGGTCTGGAGCATTCGGTCCGACACCTCACGTTAGTCAGTGCGACGATCTGGCTAGTGCTGCTGCCGTTGGTGATGGCCCGATTTCATCTTCTGACGCCGATCGCCGTTCCGCTGAACACGATACTCTGGATTCCGATGACCCTGGCATTGTGCAGTGGATTTGTGGTGTTGGCGATCGGATGGCTTCTTCCACCGTTGGGCGCGGCCGCGGCTTGCGTGTGCAACTTGAGCCTGGCAGGAATCGACGCGGCAATCGAGTCGGCCCAACAGGTTTCGCTGAGCCATTTCTGGGTGCCTGGCCCGGCCGAGTGGTGGCTGTGGGGGTTCTACGGCGGGCTTGGGCTGGTGGCCGTGGCGGGCCGCGGGCGTCCTCCTCGGCGATGGCTCGTTGCCTTGTTGGCCGGTTGGATCGGCGTGGGGTTTCTCAGTGCCTCTTGGCCCAAGGAGTCGGATCGACTGGCATGCACGTTTCTGGCGGTTGGCCACGGGTGCGCCACCGTGGTGGAGCTGCCCGGCGGAGGCACGATCGTCTATGACGCGGGCAGTCTCGGCTCGCCGCACGGGGCCACGCGATCGATTGCCGGCTGTCTTTGGCAGCAGGGGATAACCCACGTCGATGCGGTCGTCCTGTCACATGCCGATGCCGATCACTACAACGCGCTGCCGGGGCTGTTGCGGCGATTCTCGGTCGGCGCGGTCTACATTCCGCCCACGATGTTCTTTGACGAGAACAACTCGCTTCGTGCGCTCGGCAGGTCGATCCGTGCGGCCGGCGTGCCTATGGTCGAACTGGCTGCCGGTGACCGGCTCGGTGGCCAGCGGTCGTGGTCAGTCGAAGTGCTCCATCCGCCTCGCCGTGGGCGCTTGGGTAGCGACAACGCCAAAAGCGTGGTGTTGTTGGTCGAGTACTGCGGCCGGCGGATTCTCCTGCCGGGCGACCTGGAGCCGCCGGGCCTGGACGACGTGCTGGCCGAGGAGCCGATCGACTGCGACGTGTTGCTGCTTCCCCATCATGGCGGCCGGCGGAGTAATCCCCCCGGTCTGATCTCCTGGTGCCGCCCCGAGCTGGCCGTCATCAGCGGGAGCCTCGCTCGCGAGCCCGTGGCAACCGAAGCCGCCTATCGGGCGGCGGGGGCCCGAGTGCTGCACACCGGTCGGGTGGGCGCGGTCCGGGTGGCGATCGATCCGACGGGCGTCACTGCCGAGTCGTTTTCGGAACCGAACGCCCACGCCAGAAGGTTTCGGTGAGGCGGATTCTCGCGCCGGGTGGCTGGGCCATAGCGCAGCGCTGGCCCAGAGCCCTTGTTTGCCGCGCGTGCGAACGACCCTAATGGGGTATTTCGACCGCAAGGTCAGCCAAAGGTCGCCTTGGGGTCGATTACCCGTTGCATCGTCCTGACGACATGGTACACTAATCCTCTTGATGTAAGTTGGTAACGTAAGTATAGGTGGAAGTTTTAGCAGAGACGGTGAGAGGATCGTGCTTCGGGAGAAGCGTCTCGTGCCGGTCGACTTGGAGGACTTGCGGTAGCAGATGACCATCACCACAGAGCGGAAGAAGGAAGTGATCAGTGAGTTCCGGCTGAACGAAAGCGACACCGGCAGCCCGGAAGTGCAGATCGCCATTCTCACCACCCGAGTCAACGGGTTGACGGAGCACTTGCAGACCCATCGGAAGGACTACGCGAGTCGGCGGGGTCTGCTGATGTTGGTGAGCCGTCGCCGCCGCTTGCTGGACTATCTGAGAAGGGGCGATCCCCAGCGTTATCTGGATGTGATCCGTCGTCTGGGAATCCGCAAGTAAGCAAGTAATCGGTGCGTTGTTTGCCGCCCGTGCGGCGCGATGTCTGGGTCGCGGCCCACCGTGGCGGCAATTCCGCATAACGACTCTTCAATTTCCCGCTTGGTTCGCTCGGCTCGCCTGCGGCAGGATGCTCGTGATTGGGCTGGCAATGTCTTCGAATCTCCGGCGGTGTGGCGCCTGCCGCGGCTGGTCCGCTCGGTCTGTCTTCCGGGGTGCGACGTTGTTTCCCTTCTGCGCGCCCTGCTTGGCTGGAACTCCATGGGTAAGAAGATGAAAGAGAAAGTAGGGTTGTAATTGTGAAAGTACGTGTTGAAAAAAAGATTGGTGCTCAGGTTCTGTCATTTGAGACGGGCCAATTGGCCAAACAAGCCGCAGGCAGTTGTCTTGTGCGGTATGGTGATACGGTCGTCTTGTGTACGGCCTCAACAGGGCCGCCACGGCCCGGAATCGACTTCTTCCCGCTGACGTGTGATTATCGTGAGCGGGTGGCGGCAGCCGGAAAATTTCCCGGCGGTTTCCTCAAGCGTGAAGGCCGCCCCACGATGAAAGAGACACTTACCTCGCGGTTGATGGATCGGCCAATTCGGCCCCTGTTCCCCGAGTGGTACCACGACGAAGTGCAATGCCAGGCGTTCGTTCTGGCCAGCGATCGGCAGAACGACGGCGACGTGCTGGCCATGACCGGCGCGGCCACGGCGCTGGCACTCTCGCCACTGCCGTTCCAAGGGCCGTTGGCCTCGGTGCGGCTGGGCTATGTCGACGGCCAATTCGTCCCGTTTCCCACGCAGGACGAACTGGAGGAGAGCGATCTCGATCTGATCATTTCCGGCAGCAGCGAAGCGGTACTGATGATCGAGGGCTTCGCCCGCGAAATGCCCGAAGATCTGATGGCCCAGGCGGTGATGAAGGCCCACGAGTGCATTCAGCAGATCTGCGACCTGCAAAACGAGCTGGCCGAAAAGGCAGGCACCCAAAAGGCCGAGTACGAGGTTCCCGAGCCGGATGGGCTGCTGGACACGTTGCGCGAGAAGTACTACGACGCACTCTCCGCCGCCAAGCGGACCGAGGGCAAACTGGCCCGGGCCGAAGCCTGCGACGAAGTCAAAACCAAGGCCACCGAAGCGTTGATCCCCGATCCGGAGGCGGAAGGTGCGATCGACCCCGGCCGCCTGGACTCGGCCTGGCATGATCTGGAGGCCCTGGTCATTCGCGATCAGATCCTCTCGGGCACCCGGCCCGACGGTCGCCGCAACGACCAACTCCGCGAGATCACCTGCGAGGTGGATCTGTTGCCGCGCGTCCACGGCTCGGCCTTGTTCCAGCGGGGTGAAACCCAATCGCTGGTCACGGTCGCGTTGGGGACCGGCCGGGACGAGCAGCGCGTCGACGGGCTGATCGAGGAATATACGAAGAAGTTCATGCTCGACTATTACTTCCCGCCCTTCTCGGTCGGCGAGGTTCGGCCGATTCGTGGGCCGGGCCGACGCGAGATCGGCCACGGAGCGCTGGCCGAGCGGAGCGTCAAGCCGATTCTGCCCGATGCCGAGGAATTCCCCTACACGATCCGCATCATTTCCGACATCCTCGAGTCGAACGGTTCCAGCTCGATGGCCAGTGTTTGCGGCGCCACGCTCGGACTGATGGCCGCCGGCGTGCCGATCAGCAATCCGGTGGCGGGTATCTCGGTCGGCCTGGTCAAAAAGGACGACCAGAATTGGGTCCTGCTGACCGATATCCTCGGCGACGAGGACCATTTCGGCGACATGGACTTCAAAATCGCCGGCACCCAAAACGGCATCACCGGCATTCAACTCGACCTGAAAATCAATGGCATCAGCGAGGAGATCGTCCGGGCCACGTTGAAGCAGTCGCGCGAGGCGAGAATCGAAATCCTTCGCACCATGCTGACGACCATTGCACGTCCGAAGGAGGAAATTTCAAGTTGGGCACCACGGCTGTTGCGGACCCACATCGATCCCGAAAAGATCGGTCTGTTGATCGGCCCCGGCGGAAAGACGATCCGCGCGATTCAGGAGGGTACCGGAGCGTCGATCGAGGTCGAGGACGACGGCACCGTGACGATCGCCTCGTGCGATATGGTTGCCGCCGAAGACGCACTTGCCCAGGTCGAGGCGCTCACCGCGGCGGTCGAAGTCGGCCGGATCTACCACGGGCGCGTGACCAGCGTGAAGGACTTCGGCGCCTTCATCGAGATCCTGCCCGGCAAGGACGGGCTGTGCCACATCAGCGAGCTGTCCGAGGGCTACGTGGCCAACGTGAGCGACGTCTGCAAGGTCGGCGACGAGATGGACGTCAAGGTGATCGCCGTCGACGAGCAAGACCGCGTGAAGCTCAGCCGCCGGGCCGCCATGGCCGAGCTGGAAAAACCGGCCGAAGTCGCCTCCAACGGCGACGGGGAGTAGCAATCAAGCGTTGTGGGCGGCTTGGGTGCCATGGGCGGCTTGTCCGCCCTTGCCTAAATGCGTATCATGCACCCATGTCCCTGCCCGACCGACACCGCCGAACGGTCAAGCACTACAACAACGCCAGTGATTTGCATGAACTGACGTTCTCGTGCCACGGTCGGATGCCGCTTCTGACCAATGACACTTGGCGGACACTTCTGTCAGAATCCGTCGATCGGGCGTTGCGTCGTTACGATTATGCCTTGGTCGCCTTTGTCTTCATGCCCGAACACGTCCACTTGCTCGTGTATCCACGCAGCGGCGGCGGCGACATTCAAGCGGTGTTGCGAGCCATCAAACGTCCCTACTCCTATCGGATCAAGGAATTGTTATGCACCGACCAGAGTCCTTTGCTGGAGAGACTGACCGTGCCGGATCGCCGACGGGGAAAAGTGTTTCGGTACTGGCAAAAAGGACCTGGCTACGACCGCAATTTCCACACGGTTAACGTGGTCCTTGCCTCGATCGACTACATCCACCTCAATCCGGTCACACGTGGGCTCTGTCGGCACGCAAGCGATTGGCGGTGGTCGAGTGCCCGCTGGTACGAAAGTGATCGAAAGCACGACGATCCTGACTTGCCGACGATTCACGGCCTCCCGTCCGAGTTCTTCTGACAATCCGCCGTGAGGTGCCGGTGTCAAAGTCAGATTGGACAAGGGCGGACAAGCCGCCCATGGCACCCAATGTAATACGATGAGCGATCGCGTCCGCAACCCATCTCCCATGTCCGACTCCAACACCCCACCATCCGACACCGATCAGAAGCTGGTCGATCAGTATCAAGAGATCGCCCGGCTGGCCGGGGGACTTGCACACGAGATTAAGAACCCGCTGTCCACGATCCGGCTCAACATGGAGCTGTTGGCCGAGGACTTCGCCGAGAGCGATTCGGCCAGGGATCGGCGCGCGTTGCGTAAGGTGCAAGTCGTCGAACGGGAATGCCAGCGGCTGCAGGACCTGTTGGACAATTTCCTCAGCTTCACCAAGATCCGCAAGCTCCGTTTGGAGCCTACCGCGCTGAACGACCAGGTCGATCGCGTGTTGGATTTCTTTCGCCCCAAGGCGACCGAGGCGGGCATCGAACTGGTCACCTACCTCTCGCCCGAGTTGCCCACCGTGCTGTTGGACCGCGAGGCGTTCCACGGCGCCCTGCTGAATCTGGTGCTCAACGCCGAGCAAGCCGTCCGTGACGGAGGGCAGATTGTGGTGCGCTCTTACGCCACGGCTGACGGCGTGGCGCTGGACCTGATCGACACGGGCTGCGGAATGGACGAGGACACCAGGGCAAAGATCTTCGACGCGTTCTTCTCGACGAAGAGTGGCGGGTCGGGGTTGGGGCTACCCACCACGCGGAAGATCATCGAGGCCCACGGCGGCACGATCAGCGTGCAGAGCGAACTGGGCCGTGGAACGCAGTTCACCATCAAGTTGCCGGTGCCCGCAAGGTTGGCCGCCGACGAATAGTAGGCAGTTGTCAGGGATCAGGTATCAGTTCATAGCGTCGGGCGGAAGCCCGACGTCCAGCGGGCCGAAAGGGGACAGTCCCCAGGGCCTGTTCTCTGCTTCGGCAATCTTGTATCATCACCGCATGGTCCGCAAAGAAGCAAAACAGACGCCACCCGACGAAACCGCCGCCCCGCCGGTCGAAGTGCTCATCGTCGACAATGACAAAGCCCACGCCGAGGTGGTGGCCGAAGGCCTCGCCCGGGTGGGCTTTCATTGCCACGTCGCGACCTCCGGCACCCAGGGCGCCAAGATGATCGAGGAAGGTGCCTACGACGTCGTGGTCACCGATTTGGTGATGAGCGACGTCGACGGGCTGGGGATTCTCGATCGCGCCAAGCAGTCGCTGCCCGACTGCGAGGTGATCCTCATGACCGGCCACGGGACGATCCCCTCGGCGGTCGAGGCGATGCAGCGCGGGGCGTTCAATTATCTGCTCAAGCCGCTGAAGATCGAGCAGCTTCGCACCGTGGCCGAGAAGGCGGCCCAGAGCAGCACGCTGCGCCGCGATAATCTCGAACTCAAGCGCCGGCTCGACGAAAAATACGGCTTCGAGGGCGTCATCGGCGACAGCCCGCAGATGCGCGACGTGATCGAGCGGCTCAAGCGGATCGCGCCGACGAATGCTTCGGTATTGATCCAGGGCGCCACGGGCACCGGCAAGGAGTTGGTTGCCCAGTCGATCCACCAGAACAGCCCTCGCAAGAACAAGCCCTTCGTGGCGCTCAACTGCGCCGCCTTGAGCGAGAATATCCTCGAGAGCGAGCTGTTCGGCCATGTGAAGGGCGCGTTTACCGACGCGTCGACGGATCGGGTGGGCAAGTTCGAGTATGCCCACGGCGGCACGATGTTTCTCGACGAGGTGGGCGACATGCCGATGCCCACCCAGATCAAGCTGCTGCGCGTCCTCGAAAACGGCGAAATCACCCGCGTCGGCTCCAACGACCCGATCCGCGTGAACGTGCGAGTGCTCTCGGCCACCAATCGCAGTCTGGAGGATGCCATCGATGCCGGGACGTTTCGCAGCGATCTCTATCACCGGCTCAAGGTCGTTACGCTTCGATTGCCGACGCTTTGCGAGCGCGCCGAGGACATGCCCGTGCTGATCGACCACTTCATCAAAGAGTTTGCCTCGCGTCACGACAAGCGCATCAAGGGCATGTCGCCGGCCGCGCGGCGGAAGATGCTGACCTATGACTGGCCCGGCAACGTTCGCCAATTGCGCAACATGGTCGAGAGCATGGTCGTGGTGGATTACGATGGGCTGCTGGACGCGGACGATTTGCCCGAGGAGTTGGCCGACCCGGCCGAGCCGAGCGAGGCGCCCACGACGGCCTCGTTGGCCGGACTGATCGGCAAGTCGCTGGAGGAAATCGAACGGTTGTTTATCGGTGAAACGCTCCGCATGGCCGGCGGCAACCGGGAAGAAGCCGCCACGATGCTGGGCATCGGCGAGAGAACGCTCTATCGGAAAATCAAGGAATTTGGGTTGTGAAGGCACATTAAGAGCCTATCCGAGAACCCGGCGGAGCACGTCATGCTGAGCGAAGCGAAGCATCTCAAGTCGTTCTGTGCCAACGAGATCCTTCGCTTCGCTCAGGATGACCATCAGAGGTTCAAGAGGTTCTCGGATAGGTTCTAAGTACAGTAGCGTGTCCACCATTCGGTTGCGGTGGCGAGCCACCAGACCGGGGAGTCAATAAATTTCTCTTTCGTGTTTTCGGCCTTTCGTGCTTTCGTGATGAAGAAGAGAATCACGAAAACACGAAAGAACGAAATCACTAAACGACGGTCCTAATCCCCAATCCCTAGCTTTTCCCATGCGCATCCACCGCTTATCACAAGGCCTGATCAACAAGATCGCCGCCGGCGAGGTGATCGAGCGCCCGGCCAGCGTCGTCAAAGAGCTGATGGAAAACGCGGTCGACGCCGGTGCCACGCGAATCCACGTGGCCGCCCAGCGCGGCGGAGCGGAAATGATCCGCGTCGTGGACAACGGATGCGGCATTGCCGCCGGGGAGTTGGAGCTGGCCTTGGCCTGCCACGCCACGAGCAAGATTCAGGATGCCGACGATTTGTTTCGGGTGGGCTCGCTCGGCTTCCGCGGCGAGGCGCTGGCGTCGATCGCGGAAGTGAGCCAAACGACGATTCGCAGTCGCACGACCGACAAGCCCAACGGCGCACAGATCGAAAGTGCCGGCGGTCGGCTTTCCGAGGTCAGCCCTTGCGGCACTTCGGTCGGCACGACGGTCGAGGTCCGCAACTTGTTCTTTAACATGCCGGTCCGGCGGAAGTCGCTCCGTTCGCCCCAGACCGAGTTGGGCCACGTCAAGGAGGCGTTCACGCGGATCGCCCTGGCCTTGCCCCAGATCGACTTCAACCTGACCCACAATGATCGCCCCGTTTTTGAGCTGTCGGGCACCGGGCGCTGGCGAGACCGCATCAGCACCTTTTTCGGCCGGGAACTGGCCGAGAATCTGATCTGGGTCGAGAGCAACGAGGGAGACGTGCAGCTGTCCGGCTACGTTGCCCATCCGAGCCACAGTCGCGCCAACAACCGAATGCAATACTTGTTTCTCAACTGCCGATATATTCGCGATCGCTCGCTGCAACACGCCCTGGGCGAAGCCTATCGCGGACTACTGCTCTCGGGCCGCTGGCCGATCGCCTTTCTGAACCTGGCCATGCCGCCCGAGGCGGTCGACGTCAACGTGCATCCGACCAAGATCGAAGTACGCTTCCACGATGCCTCCCGGCATTACGGCCAACTTCTTTCCACGTTGCGGGCGAAGTTCCTCTCGACGGACCTCCACGCCCGAGTGCGCGGGCCGCAGGAAGACCCGACCGGTGCGCACGACGATGCCCAAACGACCAAGCTGCGCGATGAATTGGTCGGCTGGGCCAAGAACAAGATAGCCGACTGGGACCCGGGATTGACCGACGATGATAAAGAGGACCTTCAGACGGTATTCGACCCGGACGAGCCGGCCAGGCCGGCGGGACCCTTGGAGATGACCCAACTCAGCCGAGCCTGGGCACCGGCCGACGAGTCCGCCGACCGGGAGGACGCCGGCCGGCCGGGTGCGGACAGCACGCCCCAGCGTGCCGACCGGACCGAGACCTCGACGGCCGCGCCGGGTCGGCCCCGGGCCGTGCAGGTCCACGATCGATACCTGGTGACCGAGAGCGACGACGGGTTGATGATTTTCGACCAGCACGCCTTGCACGAGCGGATTCTCTACGAGCAGTTGCGCCGCCGGATTGCCACGAGCCCGTTGGAAATACAGAGTCTGCTGGTGCCCGAGCCGGTCGATCTGACCCCGGCCGAGGCGGCTGCCGCGGCCGAGGGCCGCGAGATCCTGGCCCGGCTCGGAATGAATGTCGAGCCGTTCGGCGGCGACACGGTGCTGATCTCCGGTTATCCGGCCATGTTGGCCAACCTGCATCCGGCGGAGGTGCTCCGCGGGCTGTTGGAAACGTTGATGGCCGGTGGGCCCGGGCCGGACCGCGAGGAACTGTTGGACCACCTGCTGCACCAAATCGCGTGCAAGGCGGCGATCAAGGCGGGGGAGCGTCTGGCGCCGGAAGAAGTCACGACGCTATTGGAGCAACGCCACCTGGTCAAAGACCCCCATCACTGTCCTCACGGTCGTCCCACGGCACTGGTCTTCACACGAGAAGAACTCGACAAGCAATTCAAGCGGATGTGAGTCATTCATGATATGCGTCAGTAGGGTGCGTGCTGGCACGCACCAACCATCAAAAGAGGATTCGGTGCGTGTGAACACGCACCCTATTTCACTATGATCTGCGTCAGTATTGGCCGTAGTCGTCACAAGATGGTTCGGGCCGAGCATCGGCACCTGATCGAGCAGGGCGCCCGGCTGGTCGAGTTCCGCCTGGACTATATCCGCGGCGAGGCGAACATCCCGCGGTTGTTGGCCGACCGCCCGTCGCCGGTGTTGATAAGCTGCCGGCGGGAGACCGACGGCGGCCGCTTCGCCGGCAATGAGCAAGACCGGCTGATGCTCCTCCGCACGGCCGTCGCCGAGGGAGCCGAGTACGTCGACTTGGAGGAGGACATCGCCTCGTTGATACCCCGCTTCGGCAATACCAAGCGGGTCATCAGCTTGCACGATTTTCGCAAGACGCCCGACGACCTCGAAGCGATTCACCGGCGCTTGGCTCGGCTCGACGCCGACGTCGTCAAGATCTCGACCATGGCCAATCGACCCAGCGACAATCTGCGGATGTTTCGGCTGGTCCGAGACGCCAAAATTCCGACCGTGGGATTGTGCATGGGCGATATCGGCATTCCGACGCGGATTCTGGCCGGGCGGTTCGGCGCCCCGTTCACCTTCGCCACGTTCAGCGACGAGCGAACGCTCGCGCCGGGGCAGCTCAGCTACGATCAGATGGTCAACGTCTATCGCTATGAGCAGATCGACAAGGAAACCGAAATCTACGGCGTGATCGCCGACCCGATCGGCCACAGTCTGAGCCCCTTGATCCACAACGCGGCCTTCGCCGAAAGAAATCTCAACAAAGTTTATTTGCCGATGCGGATACCGCGCGAGTACCTGCGATCGTTCGTCGACGAAGCGCAAGAGCTGGACATCAAGGGCCTGAGCGTTACCATCCCCCACAAGGAAGCCGTGTTGGGCCTGCTGACCAAGGCCGATGACGTTGTCCAGGGCGTCGGTGCCTGCAACACCATTGTCTTCGACAAAGGACAGCGGCTCGGCTACAACACCGACTACCGCGCAGCCATGGAAAGCCTGGAAGAAGCCACCGGCGGCGCCGGCGGCCGGCGCAGTCCGCTCTCCGGCAAGACGGTCCTGATCATGGGCGCCGGCGGCGTGGGAAAAGCCATTGCCTACGGGCTGGTTCGTCGTGGAGCCGTGGTCGTGCTGACCGATGGACAGCCGAGGATCGCCGAGCGGTTGGCCGCTCGACTCGGCGCTCGGGCAGTCGAGTGGTCCAAGCGGCTGACCGTCTCGGCCGACGTGTTGATCAACGCCACGCCGGTGGGCATGCATCCCAACGTGGATGAAAGCCCTTTCCCAAAACATCATCTGCGGCCGGCCATGGTCGTCTTCGACGCGGTCTACAACCCGGAATCGACCCTCCTGGTCAAAGACGCCCGCTGGCGCAATTGCCGCGTGATCACCGGCGTGGACATGTTCGTCCGCCAGGCGTGTCTGCAGTTCAAGCTGTTCACCGGCCAGGACGGTCCGGCCGAAACCATGCGAGAGGTCATCCGCCGCACCATCGCGGCGGCGAAATATTGATGCAACGACGAACGGCTAACCCAAATCCCCAAATCCAGTAGTTCCAAGTTCCGTCAAGACCCGGGATTGTCATTCTGAGCGCAGCGAAGAATCTCCTTGCCCATCGAGATCCTTCGCTGCGCTCAGGATGACCTGCTGCGGTATCAGCGAGCCAAACTTGCAACTACTGAAATCCCGAAATCCCCAAATCCCTCCCATGGCCCTAGTCCTCATCGGCTACCGCGCGACCGGCAAGACGACGCTGGCCCGACTTCTGGCCGGGCGGCTCGGCTGGGATTGGATCGACGCCGACGTGGAGATCGAACGGCGAGCAGGCAAGTCCATCAAACGGATCTTTGCCGAGGATGGCGAGCCGGCCTTTCGTGACTTGGAAGTCGAGGTGACTGCCGATCTCTGCCGACGGGGGCGGCTGGTCATGGCTGCCGGAGGCGGTGCACCGATGCGGGAAGAGAATCGCCGGGCGATGCGCGCCGCCGGACCGGTCGTCTGGCTCAGCGCCTCGGCCGAAATAATCCATGACCGTATGTCCGCCGACCTGACGACCACCGGTCGCCGGCCCGACCTGACCGAGCGCGGGGGCCTAGACGAGATCATTGAACTGCTCGCGTCGCGCCGGCCGATTTATCAAGAGTTGGCCGACGTCGAAGTCGACACCGAGGGCAAAACGCCCGAGCAATTGGCGGCCGAGATTCTCGACCTGCTTCAACTGACACCCGACGCTGAGGACTCGGCGTGAACGCCCTATTGTCCATACCGCTGGAGGCACGCATCGCGGGCTTTTTCCTGCTCGGCGCCGCACTGGGCAGCCTGGCCAACCTGGCCATCTACCGGCTGGCTTGGAACAAGCGGGCGATCAGTCCCTGGTCGGCCGCCGAAGACAAGGCCCCGCCGCGGTCCCGGTTCGATCGGGCGCCGATCTTCGGATGGCTCGGTCTGCGACGCGAGGCCGCGCTGCACGGCCCGGGGTTTTGGATTCGGCCGCTGGCCGTCGAGTTGGCGGCGGCCTTCGGTCTGGCGTGGCTCTACGTGTGGGAGGTCGGCGATGCGGGGCTGCTTGTGTCGGGCATTCCCCGGCCGGTGCCGGCGGAGTGGCAAGGCATGCTCCACGTCCAGTTCATAGTTCACGCCTTGCTCGTCTGGCTAATGCTGGTCGCCTCGCTGATCGACGTCGACGAGAAGACTATTCCCGACGGCATCGCGGTGCCTGGCACGCTCGTGGGTCTGCTCGCCGCGGCGCTCTATCCTTTGGCGGCCCTGCCCGATTGGTATATCCCGGCCGGCATGTTCGTTGCATCCGACTTCTGGCAGGTCATCACGCCCGAGACGTGGCGGGTGATGTCGGTCACCGCACCGGGCGCCGCGCCCGGCTGGCCCGGTGGGGCTCCGCTGGCGTGGCCGCTGGCCGTGGCGCTGGGCTGCTGGGCCTTGTGGTGCTTTGCCCTGTTGCGGCGCGATTGGTACACCCGGCACGGCTTGCGCCGCGCGATCCAGCTTTGCCTTGCGCGACTGGCGCGTGATCCGTCGACCGTGCGAATCGGCCTGCTGGCCGCTTGCGGCGCGATGACGATTGTGATTGTGTGGCTCCTCGGCGGGCGAAACTGGACGTCGCTTTTGAGCGCATTGGTCGGCATGGCCGCCGCCGGCGGGCTGGTTTGGGCGATCCGTCTGATCGGCTCCGCGGTGCTGCGGCGCGAGGCCATGGGTTTTGGCGACGTGACCCTGATGGCAATGATCGGCGCCTACGTGGGCTGGCAAGCGTCGATTCTCATTTTCTTCGTCGCTCCGCTGGCGGCCGTGGCCGTCGGACTGGTGATCCTCGCGTTGCGCCGAGAAAACGTGATTCCCTTTGGACCGTTCCTTTGCCTGGCCACGTTGTTCGTTCTGCTCCGCTGGCCGGCGATTTGGAATTGGGCCCGGCCGCGGTTCGAGCCCGATTGGCTTGTGCCCGGCGTAATCCTCGGCTGCCTGGTCCTGCTGGCCGTGCTGCTGGCGCTGCTGCAGAGCGTGAAACGATGGTTTTTCCGGTGATGGTCCGTCGGAAGGCAAATGGTAAATTGGGTGCCAGTGGCGGCTTGTCCGCCACTGTTCAAACAAGGGCCCCGATATCATCGGGACCCAGTGGCACCCCCGGGTTGAAGACAGGAATTCGGTATTCGATGGGCGAGCTGTTCGAGACGGTGACTCACCTGGGCCAAAGGGCCGATGTTCTGCGCCGACGGCGCTACGGCGTGATTGAAACGGCCGCGGGCCGGTTCGAGCGGGTCCGGTTGCGGCCCTGGCCCAAGATGGCCTCGCTGGGTGGCGTCTTTCTGTTGGGCATGCTCCGCCACCGATGGATCGCCGCCGATCGCTGTTGGTTGTGCTACGATCAGCCCCGCCGGCATCCCAATTACCTGGCCGTCAAGTACGTCGGCTCGGGCAAGGGAACCTCGTACCAGACGTGTCGCCGCGCGTTGGAAACGCTGGAGGAAATCGCCCGGATCAAGCAGACCGACGCCTTGCTCTGCGAACTGGCCACGTGGCGGATTTCGCGCGAGATGATGGCCCGCTGGGGCTGGCAGCCACACCAGGTGAGCCGCTGGCGACGCCACTACATCAGGCGATTCTACGGCGAGTATCCCCCCCGTCCGGCGTGGTTGGTCGAACATTTGGGTCGGTAGCCTCGTCGCATGGCAAAAGGGG
>Ga0315543_1003265_pt1 | contig 14722 bp, 21 predicted proteins | sample SalMarSW160210MG_2_FD_203098 | JGI IMG/M metagenome (GOLD analysis project Ga0315543, IMG submission 203098) | Salt marsh sediment microbial communities from the Plum Island Ecosystem LTER, Massachusetts, United States - Salt Marsh Sediment SW1601-210 ...
ATTTAATTCTGCAAGACAATATGCTGCTGGCATTGATGAAGTACTTCCACCACATACTTGGACAATTATTTGGGATGAAACACATTATTGTAAATTAGATATGCTGGTGGTAGAATGTTACGAAAGAAGTATTTAATTTTTAAATCTTTTATTAAATTCAGATGGTTGGAGAGAAAATGAAAAAAATATATACATTCTTAGGTCTAATATTTTTTAGTTTATTGTTGATTAATTATGTTGATGCCCTTGATTTGCCTGATTTGGATAATAATGGCTATTTAGATATATCAAATTGCACTGAATTACAATCGATGGTTGATAATTTTAGTAATCACGAATTAGTTAATAATATAGATTGCTCAGATACTATTAATTGGAATGTTGGAAGTGGATTTGAACCAATTGGCACTATAACAAATAAAATTGGAGGCTCTTTTAAAGGAAATAATTTTAATATTACAAATTTGTTTATTAATAGAAGTGGCACTACGTATGTTGGTTTATTTGGTGCTACGAATGGATTATCTATTTCTAATATTGGTCTTGTTAATGTTACTATTATTGGAGATTCCGAAGTCGGTGCTATAGTTGGACAACATTATTTAGCTTCAATAACTAATTCATTTTCAACTGGTAATATATATGGAAATGGAGATGTTGGCGGAATTATTGGCAAAAATGGAAATAGTGGTGTATCTACTTCTTTTTCAACTGCGAATATACACGGAGGTAGTAGTGCGGGAGGACTAATAGGCTCTAAATGGGGAGGGGCTTTGATAACAAATTCTTATGCTACCGGAAATGTAAATGGAACTTCAAGTATTGGAGGTTTTATTGGATATAATTATAATGGTGGTTCTACTATTTCCAATTCTTATGCTACCGGAAATGTAAATGGGAGCGGTTCTAATATTGGAGGATTTGTTGGATATAATTATAATCAAAATCCGATAATAACAAATTCTTATGCTACTGGAAATGTAACTGGGAATTCTTCTAATGATTATATTGGTTTATTTGCTGGTTGGTGGCGTGATGGTACTTTTACGAATAATCATTATTATTCTGGAGGCACATGTTCAAATGTGGGGGCGGGAGAATGTAATACTAATGGTACAGGGCATGGCTTAATATCTTATTTTCTAAATTATGATAATAATCCTATGAATATGAGTATTAGCAATGGTTGGAATTTTATAACTATATGGTATGATGCATACGATGATATAACATATCCGCTTTTAAGATGGCCAATTGACCTTTCCTTTCCTACATATTCAAATGTTGGTGTTTCTTCAACTGTATTTAATGATTATTCTATTTTTTCAATATTAATTGAAGATGATTTTAGATTATCTACAAAGGGCTATTATATTTTTTCTACTAATATGACAGGAATATGGGAAAATGATACTTATATTAATTTTACAGGTGGTTTGCAACAATGGGCCAATGTTACTAAAAAGCTACCTAAACAACTGAATTTAAATATAGGATATAGATGGTATTTTACAGATGATGCTGGCAAAGAAAACTTAACAAGTATTTATACTTTAGTAACTGAAGGCAGAAAATATGAAAATAGAGTTAGACCTCAGATATTTGAAGCTACAGCAAGCCCATTTGCTGGAGAAACAGATAGTATTTATGTAATGAATGATAGTTATAGAACAACATCGTATAAAGTTAATCTTCAATCGAATTTTGAATTAACAACTATGAATTTTACAATTCCAGATTATAATTCATCGCTTACATACACATTTAAGATAGTAGTGGAAGCTGATACCGGCTGGTATTATACATCACGAAATATTTGTGGGTCTGATGCTGCAATTAATTTTTGCATTTACAATTTTACATCTAGTGTATACGAAGATTTATTAGAAACATCAAATTGGAGATATTATAATTCACCGGTTGGCAGTGCAACAAAAATTATACCTCACGATCAAATAAATTCTACTGGATTTGTTTCAATTGTTGGTAACAAATATTATTTTAATGGGGTTACTGATTATATACTAATTTCAGATATTTCTATAACTTGGAATTCTACAAATAATCCACAAGAAATATATTCTTTTAATAATAGTTTACAAACAGAGAGTTTAGATTTTGATGTTAGTGTTGCTAATTATACAAGATACTTAAAAATATTTAAAACTGCCATAGCAGACTTTGGAAAAATGACTTTTAGTGGATATAGCTATTTGAGTTCTTATACAATTCCTATTTTTAGTGTTAGTTCTACTGAAAATTTATTTGATTCATCTTCTAATTATAGTCAATCATGTTTTCAACAAGGCGGAGAAAGCTGTCGTCCTTATGTAGACCACACTTATACCAATACAATAGACGGAGAAGGATTTAGTTATCCACAAAATTTTTATTATTATGTGTCTAATTATGGCTGGTTTGGAGTTAATGATACAAATACTGCATACATATATGATAATTATACTCTATTAGATTTGTCTACTGAAAATATTAAGTATTATATAAAGTATCAAATTAAAAATTCTAATTTAGATATTTCTTGTTTTAATAATGCGGGTTCTTGGGTTTCTTTGCATACCAATAGTGCTGGGGGTTCTCCTTTTGTCAGTGGTCTAGTGTATATGTCTATTCCGTCAGCCTGCTTGCAAGAAACTAAAATTCAATTAAGACACCAATTTGATGGAACTCTTGAGCATGATGTAGATTCCTGGACTCAGCAAGATCAGTTATTATATTATACTAATATGATTTATTATTCTCCAAAGCTTACAGTCCAGGACAAATCACTTGCATCTGATGAATTAAGTTCATCCATAAATACAGCTTTAAATTCTGGAGATTGTGATTGTGACGGCTGTAGTTTAGAAGGAAACTATTGTTTAATACCATTTTATTTTAATTCTTCACAAGATGGTGGTTTAACATACAATGCATTCGAAGTTTTTTATGATGCAGCACCAATTTATGATTTAAATACTACTTTAATATCTCCAGAAAATAATATATACTCTAATAATTATACACAATATTTTCAATGTAATGCCACTGATAATACTATTTTTGATGGAAATGATATTGCTAGTCTAGAAAATATAACAATAAGAATATATAATTCATCTAACGAAGAAATTCATTCTGAAACAAAAAATACAAGCGGATTTAGTAATTCAACAATTTTTAATCACACATTCAGCAAAGATGATACTTATCTATGGTCCTGTGAATCTTATAATAATATACCATATTTTAATTTAAGCAGTTCTAATTATACTTTAACATTAGATATTAATAATCCATCAATTTCAATATTAAATACATCAAATAATAATTCTTATTATAATAAAAATAATATTTTCATAAATGTATCTGCTTCAGATGCAAATTTTAAAAATATAACTTATAATTTGTATAATTCAACTGGAGCAAAAACGACTTCATCTTATAGTTCACTAACAACTACGAAAACTTTTACTTCTTTAGATTTAGATATTTATAAATTCAATGTGGTAGTTTGTGATTTAGCAGATAATTGCAATACAACTCAAAATCAAACTGTAACTTTATCTGGTCCATCTTTAAGTATAATAAGTCCGGCAGACGGATCTCAATACAATGTTTGGTCGGCACCATTAGTTTATACAGTATCAAATGTCAGTAACTGCTATTATAATTTGACAAGTGGATCTTTATCTAGCACAAATAATGAAATTGTAAATTGTACTAGTAAAACATTAAGTTTTGCTGCAGACGCATTATATACTCTAGATTTATGGGTAGTAGATTATTTAGGAAATATTGCTACAGATACTACTTCTTTTACAATAGAACAAGAAAGTGGAACAGGAGGAGGCGGTGGAGGTGGTACTACAGTAACAGTTGTAATAGGAGATAATGAATCTCAGTGGTCCATGTCTACAGAAACTGGCGGAGAGAAGTATACTTTTATTATGAATCCAGGAGACACAAGAACAAAATCTCTAATATTTAAAAATCTGGGAGAGACAATTAGACCAATATATCTTAGATGTGAAAGTGATGATTTGTATATTTGTGATTATGTATCTTTTTCAAGTATATCTTTTGATTTGCCAGTTCTAAAAGATATAGAGACTGCTGTAGATTTTACTTTAGAATTGCCAGATATTGCAGAAAAGAAAGATTATAATTTTAATATTATTGCTACAGATGATTTTAACAAAAGTGCTATTATGACAGTTACTGCAAATGTTGGCACTAGTTTTTTCTTGACTGGCTTTGCTTCAAAATTCTTTACTTCAAAAAATATTGGCGGAATCAATATTCCTTATAGTTTATTATTCTTTTCAATATGGATTGTATCTGGAATACTGATATTCTTTATTGCTTTTGATAATAGAAAAATGAAAGGAGGCAAAGTCTGGTCTATGTTTATAGGCTTAGGATTATCTAGTATTGCCATTATATTTTTGTAAATATTAATAATATTTATAAACATTTTAGGATTAATTAATATAAGATGAAAAAGAAAACAAAAAGATGGTTGTTAATATGCGGATTAATTATCTTAATAATATTTTTAGTATTTTTAATTTTGGGTACACTAAATCAAACTGCTCTAGATAAAGTAGTTGAAGCAACTAAGCCAATTTCAACAGCTAGTTCTGGCTGGATAGCATAATGAAAAAAATACTTTTTTTTAGTGTTAGTGTTTTTCTGGTATTTTTGTACCTAAGCATTGTTTCTGCTTATTCTTGTGCAGGTGAAAGTTTTAGTTGTTATGATTGGGAAAAACCTTATTGTAATGAGAATATTTATTCTTGGGATTATGGTTGTGAGTTTAATAAGGATTATTGTTCAGCTAATCCTTCTTTTTCTTTGGACTGTAAAACTATGTGTGAAAATGGTCTTATTATTGATTATAGCCATGATGCTTGTTGTCCTCAGGCATATCCTTTTGTGATTTCTACAACCAATGGTGGTCTCGGTTGTTCTGGTTCTCCTCAAAAAGATTTTTCTGATAATTTTTATACTCGTCAGTCTAGTTGTTTTAAAGGTGATGATAAGTGTGTTGGTTCTTCTTATTCTGTTTGTAAAGACTCTTCTAGTTATATATGGAAGTATGTTTCTGCTGGTGAAGTAGTAGGCAAATGCGGAGTAGAATGTATAGCTGGTCAAGAAAAATGTGTTGGATTAAAGCAGTTTATTTGTAGTAATAATAAGTGGGTAGAGCAAGCTTATATTATAGGCAAATGCGGAGTAGAATGTTTAAGTAAATCAGATTGTCCAGCCGCTATAATTAGAGAGAAAAAATGTAGTGAAGATGATATTACTATAGAAAGTACTTCTTATTCTTGTGAAAGTAATAAATGTATTCAAAAAATAGAAAACAATATAATACAAACTTGCCAATATGGATGTCTAGATGCAGTTTGTCTAGCTAAAATTATAAATAACATAGACGTTTATAGACTAGAAGATAATGAATGCATAGAGTACAATATTCCAGAAGATGAAAAATTACTTCTAGATTATTCTGATCTCAAAAGTTGTTTAGATGAAGTCGTTATAAATGATATTATTATTGGTGATGTAATAATAGATAACACTAAAGATGAAGATATTACTAAAGAATTAAATATATTTGAAAGAATATGGAATAGTATAACTACTTGGTGGTCAAATCTATTCAATTAGTAAATATTAATAATATTTATAAACAATGCTAATTATGTTATATTAAGATGTTAAATTATAATAAGAAAGGCTTTATTTTGACAGCAGGAATAACAATAATATTGGCTTTATTTGTCTTAATAGTTATTGGCGGAATGATGGTTTTTGTATCAATGAATAAATTTGCTCTTATCGGCGGAGGGTTGATTGCCCTTACTCTTATATTCGGCTTGAAGGGTAATTTTAGTAGACAAAAAGGAATATTTATGTTTGCTATTATTGCTGTTGGCTTATTTTTTATTCTTGGTGGCAATATGCTACAAATACAATTCGGCCCTTCTCCTTCTCAAATTTTTATAGATAAAGACTTAGGAATGATTTCTATAAGTGAACAAAGTGCATTAACTGAACAGGCTTATTTCAAAACAACAAATGCTATTGTTGGTGATACTATACAGATTTGTGAAGCAATGCCACTAGCTAGCTCAGCTTATTCTTGGACAAAAGTAGAAGTAAAACCGTCTCTTAATGGAAATACTTATTCAACTTTAGATTTTACTAATTATGTTATAAGTAATGCTGGCAAAAGTTATTGCTTAAATTTTAAAGCAAATAGTCCCGGAAAATATACACTAAACAGTTATTTTGAATATTGCTATAATAATAATCCATCAAATTGTGATACTCTTACTACTACAGGAGCTAATTCATTAACTGTTACAGAAGCATCTGAACCTGCCTGCACTAAAAAAGCTTATACTGATCCTTGGAAAGTAAAAAGCAATATAGCTAATGGACAAGTTCTTTATCAAGCATATTATACTGTTGAATCTGGATGTGTTTACAAATATCATGAAAATGTTATGACACAATGTAATGATAATTATGTTATTGAAGGAAGTAACTTAAGACAAACTGAAAATGACGGCTGGAGCTGTGTAGCTATTTATGTTGAGCCAGATCCAGATCCTATTCCAGATCCAGAGCTAGATCCTATTCCTGAAATAGATCCAGAATGCAATGTTGATTTAATAGTTGAATGTGGAGATGGAACTTCTATAACTAGCAAACTTTGTGTTGGAGGATTTTATTTTGATACTGAAGCAGAATGCTCTTCACTGGAAGGAGAAGATTGTTTAGAAAATAAAATAGCTAAATGTAGTGATGGAAGTGAAATAGTTATAGCAAATTGTGTTGATGGAAAATATGAAAGTACCGGAAATAATTGTTATGCTCCAAATTTCATGCAGCAATATGGCTACTATGTAGTTGGTGTAGTATTTGTTTTAATAGTAATTATATTAATATTTTCTGGAAAGAGGAAGAAGAAAAGATGAAAAGAAATAAAGTATTAATTACACTATTGGTTTTGTTAGGGTTAGTCACAGCCGGATGGTTTATTTTTGGGACAGAGCAAAATTATATTGATTTTGATCAATTATCAAATGATGCTTATTATGTACCGGCATACACTAATGTTTATTGTGCTTTGCATTATCCAATAGATTCTACTTTCAAATTAGAAGGAACACAACAAACATTTAGTTGTGGCTCAGGTTCTGGTTCTGGAAGTGTTAATGCTTATGTTCCTGGCGGTTGTGAATATTATCCGAAAGTAAATTTATTAGCTAAAGTTTGTAATATAAAAGATGATTGTTCTATTTCTATATATGAAAGAACAGCTTCATTAATATTGGGCATTCCAGCAAATCAAGTTATTTCTATAAGTTATGGACAAAAAATAACTTTTGCAACTACAGTTTTGCAGTCTACTTCAAATAATAATATAGAAGTAAAAGCAGATGTTTATGGACTAAAATGGGAAACACCAAATGGATATGCTCAGTGGACAGAAAATTGTAACACTAACAGTCTTAATTTAGATTATATTCCAGGAGAATTAGTAGGAAATGTTGGAGATGTAATTAATCCTAATGCACAAATTATAAATTATATAAGTGGAGCTATACAAATTATTGGAAGTAAAGATGTAATTAATCATAATGGAAAATTAGTTTACATAGAAAGAGCAGGCTACTACTATGAAATGAAGATGTCAGTTAAAGGCTATCAATATGCAGATACATTGCATCCTATTCAAGATAGTTCTATCAAATGTGTCCCGTCTACACCATATTGCAAAGATGATGCAAGTGGAATTATCGAAAGTCCAGACGGCAAATCTTGTGGACTTTTTAATGGACCGTCTACTGATTATTATACTGTTGGGAATCAAAGATGTCAGTATGAATGTGTAGACGGTAATTTACATCCAATTAATTGTTATGATATTATTAATTGTCCGCCAAATAAACCTTATTTTAATGAAGTTACAAAACAATGTGAAATAGCCAATGTAATTATACCTATTCCAGAAAATGAATGTGCTTGGTATCAAGATTCTTATAATTCAATAGAAAAAGACTATGGTGCATTCTATTGGAGAGCTATTATTCCTTTTGTAGGACCTGTAGAAACACCTGTTTCTGGATGCAAAACAAGCGGCTGGGTGTATATGTTAATAGCTGGCACATTTATAATTATAGTTATTTTCTTAATTTTAAAAATGCCAAAAGCAAGTAGGAGAAGATGAGACATAAATCAAAATCTATGGTTACAAAGTCTTTTTTATGGTCACTTGCAATAATTAGTATTCTCGGATTTATTGGAATTATGGCTCAAGTATGGCTTGGCTTTGATTTAATAGTCAAGAATGCTGCTGCTTATATGTTGATAATCTTAGGTTTTGGATTAGCTGTTGAAGGACAAGTCAGAAAATGGAAGAATTTTAGATCTGGCGGCTATTCTTCAACGGAAATTGCTCACGTAGTTACTGGTATTATAGGAATGATTGCAATATTTGTAGGAATTCTAGATCTGACTGGACTAGAAGGACCAACACTAATGGCTATGCAGGGAATAATATCTATGATAGCCGTAATTATAATAATATTCCAAACTTGGGTAGTTGATTAATATGGCAAAAAAGAAATCAAAAATAACACAATACATCATGTTTATAGTTGGAATAATTTTGATGCTTACAAGTTATATTATATATAAATTTAGTGAAAACATCTTCATGCAAGAAGTTCACTCAGAGATCTTCGGAGTTGGAGCGGCAGTATTTGTTATTGGCTTTGTATGGATGTTATTCAAAATAAGGCTAGATTAATATGGCAATAGAATGGACAGCTTTTAATATATTTCTCGGTATAGGCATAATTGTAATTGGAGCAATAATAATAAGATGGGCATTTGGTAAATCTTCAGAAAAAGAATATACTGAAACAGCGGAGCAAACTAATAATGACTAAAAAACAAAAAAGAGCAAACAGAATATTATTTCTATTTCTATTTATAGGCTGGACTTTCTTATTAGTTTTTAATTCTTTCACACAATTAATTTCAAATTGGATTAACTTAAGTGTTGGTATGTTTTCACTTATTGCTGGAATTGCTATTGCTGGCAGTGTTATTTATGGATTATGGTTAGCAACTGGAGGTAAATTATAGAATGGCTAAAAAGAAGAATAAAATTGGATGGATTATTTCTGGCATAGTTTTAGCTTTAGTAGTATTATTTATAATACTACTTCAAAGTGCTAGCTTTTTAAGAATAAATTTTGATAGTTATGGACACGGACTAGTATCTGCTAATGGTTTTACTTCTTTCTTACAATCTTTAAGAATACTAAGCAGAGTAGATTATGTAGATGATACAACTGGTGAAGAATTTTGTTTTAATGATATTTGCTGGATTGAAGCCGAGATTGCTTACGAAGAATGTGCCAGTGAAGAGCCAGACATAGCTGAATTTGGATTAGGCTTAAGTCACTTTATTATAGTCGGTCCACTAGTGGAAGAAGATTATAGTGAATGTGAAGAAGCATATTCAGATACACTATTTGAAGATTGTGCTATTAATTGTGAAGGAGAAATTTATACTTGGGATGAAACTCCAGTCACAGACTTAGGAGAATTTGCTTCAACTGCTTTTCCTAATTTTGTTGAAAGAGCACAATTAATTTGTAGTGACTGGTTCTTGGGCGGCACCTGGATATCTACAGCTAATAAAGTAGGCTGTGTAGATGCTGGCTGGATATATTGTGATTCAAGAAGTATAGCTAGTGCTGGTGAAGTTTGTGAGACTATTGGAAAGACTTGGACTTGTAGTGATGAGGAGGCATTTTGTGAAGGATAATGGCAAAAAAGAAAAATTGGTTTGAAGATAATATATTCAACTTTATATGGTCTTTTTTGATAATTGCATTACTAATAGGAGTATATTGGGCTTACACTGTAGGATTATATCCATTTGTAACTCAAACTTATTTTGCTAGTGATAGACAAGATGATATATTGAATTCTGCTTCTAATCCAGACTGCACTTTAACAATAACTCCATCTACAATAGATTTTGGTGCTTATGTAACTGGAATTATCTGGACTAAAAATCCAAATACTTTTTGTGAAATATTTGCAAGACAGAGTAGTGATGATGTCTGGAGAAAGATAGCTGAAGGCACAACAGATATAGATGGCAATATGGTTGGTAGAGAACAAATATATGTTGCTGGAGATTTTATATTTGCAGCTTTATGTGGAGATTGCAGGACAAATAATGACAATTTACATGTTAATCCAGAAATTGTAACAACTTGTACAGATACCGATGGAATAAATAAGATGACTCCTGGTCATGTAACTTCTGATGGAATTTCTTATTATGATGATTGTGCTGGTAATTGGGCTGTTATAGAATATTATTGTAATGGAGATACAGTAGACACAAGAACAATTGCTTGTGATCCCGGATATATTTGTACGGAAACAAGAAGCGGAGATTATTGTGGTTCTACAACAGATGATGATTGGGGAGTTGGAGATGTAGTAGGAACAGAATCTGGTTCTGGTCTTGCACTTTCACAAGTAGGTAAGTCTAATGTATTTACTATAGATGGCTGGACATCTGGCGGACCATATCTATTGGGAGTTAAGATTTATAGAAGTTGGACAGTTCCAGAAGCTTGTCCGCTACCACAAAGATATCCTGTCCAGTGGAGATTTTTTGATTCAAGTGGACTTGCTTGGACAGTAGATGATTTTGCACCAACAACAGAAGTTGTAGAACTTTGTCCAGTTTCATATAATGAAGAAGTACCTTGGAATTTAGAAGTTTATAATGCTATGGATTGTGCAATGAACTTTGAATGGGAAGTAAAAGCATTTGTTTGTGGAGAAGGTAATTAAAATGGCAGTTTATGAATAATGGCTCATATTAATAATATTTATAAAACAACTAAACTCAGAAATAATACAAGATGGCATTAAAAGTATTTAAAGCAAGAAGAACTAATTATGGTAAAAATACAAATTCTTTTTTTAAAAGAGAATATCAATTAGTAATATTTGGTCCTAATAGTGCTGTTGGAACAAAAAAAGAATGGAGAGAATGGGCAAAGAAAAATAAAGTAAAAATAGTATTTGATGATAAAAGAAATATGAAAGGAGCATGTGTTTAAAGATGGCACTAAAAGATTGGAAGAAAACAGAAAACGGAAAATGGTCGGTGGTGTATAAAAATAAAAAGAACGTGGAAGATTATGTTACATTAGAATATGTAAATGAAAAAAATAGATTATTATGGAAAGTACGAACTTTAAAAGTTAGAAATGAATATTTCAAAACTAAATCACAAGCTCTAAAATATGCAAAAGCTTATATGAGGAAACATTAAAATGGCAAAAAGAAAAACAAAACTAAAGATAAGTATGGCTATTTCATTGTTTGTAGGAATAACCTTTGGCTATTTCACTTGGTTAACTTGGGACAAACTAACAACTTTAATTGGTAATAGCAATATAGTTTGGGCTGTTACTGGAGGAATAGTTTTAGTAGCTATAATACTTGGATATTTCGGAATAAATAAAGTAGTAGAGTCTTTTACTTAGGAATTACTTAATATGAACATAACAATAAATCAAGATATGACACAAGAAGCAGTGATGGCAGCTTGTCATAAAGCAACTGCAATTCCTTCTATGATAGCTCTGTATGTTATTTTTGGTATAAGTCTTCTATTAGCTGGTTTGGGATTCAAATCTAAAGAATCAAGTTGGGGAAGATTTTTCTGGATATGGGCAACTACAATGATTATTGTTGGAGTATTTTTAGTATTTCTCTGCTTCTCACCTGGAGCCGTTCAGTGGATAGTAAATAGTTGGGAGGTTATGTGGTCTTAATTGTGTAAATATTAATAATATTTATAAACAATGATATATAAGATACAATAATTAAGAATGGCAAAAATAAAATATAAATATGTAGCAAGTGGATATGTATTAGGTAAATTATGGGGTGGTGGATCTGGATATTATCCTGCCAGAAAGTATGAAGGTTCTTCTTTATCAAAAATTAAAACCAAGATAAGAAAAGACTTTAAAAGTGGCGGTCTGGATAGTGGGATGGGCTTCGAATCATTAACTGGAGCACTTATGAATATTCAGGTTATATCTTCAAGACAAATTGGTAAAACAATCTATAAGAATAATGACAGAGTTATTAAATTTAAATTAGGCAAGATAGATGAATCAAACTTATTTGATTCATTAGGCTATTAAGATGACAAAAACAAATATATTAGAAGTAGAAAATGTTGTAAGAACATTCAAAGTTATAGTTGCATCTATCTTAACCAGCTTAATTGTAGCTATTCCATTCTTTATTGGAGCTTATTTTAGAAGTAAAGATATGCTGAGTATTGGAATGGCTATTGGATTAATAACACTTATTGGAAGTTTATGGGTTTTTGGATATTTAATTAAAAGAATTTGGGGATGGAAGTAAAGAATGAAAAAATTTAGAATAAAATACAAAGCTATGGCAATAGAAGATGGTCAACTTTTTGCAAAAGATAAAATAAATGCTAAAAAGAGATTTATAGCAGCATATAAAGCTGCTCATGGCAAAGGCTCACATATTAAAATTATAAGTATAGTAGAAGATAAGTAAAGATGGTGAAAAACAAATTATTCAATGAAGTAGGGAAGAAGACAAAATTAGTAGGAAATATGGCTAAAGATTTTGTTAAATTTATGTCTTTAAGATTTCCAAATGAACAGAGTTTTGCTTATGTTGAAGAATGGGCATTAAGATTCAAGAATCATCAAGAATGGATGGCTGCAGATGGAACAAGCAGAGCAGCTCTGAGAAGAGTAAATAAAAAATACAAAAAATATATAAGATGAAAAACAAATTAGAATTAGCTATAAAAAGGAGAGAATGGGTTAATAAAGAATATAGTAGGCAAGTTTCTGGAACTCACATGACTAATACTAAGAAGACAAAACTCCTAAGAAAACTCTGGAGAGAAGCTAAAAGAAATATTTGCTAGGTCCGACTAGTCAGCAATATTGAAGCTTTAAAGTTTGAAAGGAGGTATAAAAAATGGCTAAGAAATTAGATATTGTAGCTTTACTTGCTTGGATAGTTGGTATTTTGGTATCACTAGCAGTAGGTTTCGGTATGGTTAGCAAAACTCTAATTATTCCAAAAATACCTGAAATGATTACTACTACAGCTGGGTGGGTTGTTGTAGTTGTGACAATTGTTGGTGTAATTTTGGCAATAGTTAAAAAGCTTTAGTACCTTTAGCTTAACATTACAAAAAAATGGCTAAAAAGAAAGGCAAAAAGAAACCAATTAAGAAATAAGCAATTATTTCTTAACAAAAAATTTATTTATTTTATTTTGATATAGCACGGTAGTATAATCTAGCAGTACCCTAGCCTTATGAGCTAGAGATGGTGGTTCAAATCCATCCTGTGCTATTACTTACTTCTACTATTAACATTGATTACTATACTTTTGACTTCTTGTCAAAATGTAAACATTTAAATATACTATACTATTAGTATAATAATAGTATAGTATGGTAAATAAAACTGAAATAAAAGCAAAAGAATGGCTTATAAAAGTAAAAAAGTATAATGCTAAAGATATTATAAAAAATGCCAGAGGGACTCCAGACTTTATTTGTTCAGACGGAAAAAGATACGAAGTTAAATTTTTTAATGGTGGACAAATTATGTTTACTACTAATCAAATAAAATCTATGAAAGATGATGACATAGTGATAGTTTTTGATAAAGATGGTTATATTGGAGAATTTGAATGGGCAGATAGAGAGGCCTTTTTTATAAAAATAAGATATTGGAAAGCAAATACTGATCCAAAGGTAGTAGTTACGCCTGAAACAAAAAAGGCTTTGAATGCAATTGGTGCATTTGAAGATACTTATGATTCGATCATTCAGAAGCTATTAAAATTTTTTAATTCTAAGAATAAAAGCTTATCTACAAAGAAAGCTAAGTTATAGATGCATTCTAAAAAACAATTATACTAAAGTCAATATATAACTACACCTGCTTCTGTAGTATTGGCAACTTCTTTAGCTACTTCAATAGTAATATTAGAACTGTTCATATCTATATTACTAGCCCCATTATCTATTATTGAATTTGCTTCACTTATGAAGAAAGGGAAAGCTCTTCCAAAAGCATATAATGATCTAAAAGGAGTATTTACTTCTTGCCAATAACTAGTATCTTCCGAAGCAGCGGCCATTGCTCCTAAAAATATTATCTGAATTATCAAAAAAGTTACTATTGCTAAAGCAATGTTAGTCATTTTTGCCGAAGTGTTGTTAGAAAATGGAGTAGCTGGCATTATAGAATAAAGAATTTTATTCCATTTGTATATTACATAAATGCTCCCTATTAAAAGCCAAAAAAATACAATAAATTTCCAAATATCTCCAAATAGATTGCCAGTTCTAATATAAGAACCTTGCTGTGCTATAGCTATATTGCTTTGCTGTTCTAACGTTTGAACTGGAGATATTATTTTAGGAGCTATATATGAGAAGCCTGGCTCAATACTGCCAGCTTGAATAGATATAGTAATAGCATACAGTATAGGAATTATGATGAAAATAAAAATAAAGAAAAAGCCAAATAATTTACCAAACCATTTACCGCCTACTCTACCAGCACTTTTTGCTACTTCT
>Ga0315543_1003266_pt1 | contig 14718 bp, 16 predicted proteins | sample SalMarSW160210MG_2_FD_203098 | JGI IMG/M metagenome (GOLD analysis project Ga0315543, IMG submission 203098) | Salt marsh sediment microbial communities from the Plum Island Ecosystem LTER, Massachusetts, United States - Salt Marsh Sediment SW1601-210 ...
ATATTCGCCTGAGGAAATAAAAAAGCTAAAGGGAAAATAGCCAAAAAACAAAGCAGGAGTGGCAGGATTCGAACCCGCGACCTGCGGTTTTGGAGACCGCTGCTCTTCCAGCTGAGCTACACTCCTAAAGCACAGACTATATTAGCATATCTTTCAGCAAAAATTAACTGGTACCCCTGGCGCGACTCGAACGCGCGACACACGGTTTAGGAAACCGTTGCTCTATCCATCTGAGCTACAGGGGCATGCTAATCATACCCAACGCCCGCGCTGTAAAAACATATTACACTCTTCCCCAGATGCTTTCAAGCCAGATAGCCGGCGATTCCAGCCAGCTTGACAAAAACAAGCCAGCCGCCCAAAATGCCAGTACACGCGTTAAGGTGAACTTTTAGTGGCACCACTCTTTGAAAATTGGGACTGGAAAGCGTTATTTGTCCATCCTCTGAACCGGATGCTGGGCGTTCGCCTGCGGCTACATCCCACCTGGGCGGTTGCCTTTATCCTGATAATAGCCATGATGGTCACCCAGTTCCCAGAAGCTTATCCCCTCTGGCAGAGAATGATCCTGGGGGTAGCCGCCAGCCTACTCTTCTTTATCGCCGTGGGTTTCCGCGAAGTTATCCTCAACTTCCTAGCGCTCAATAGAGGCATACCGGTGCAGAGGGTTACTCTTTTCGCTATTGGCGGACTACCTCAAATACCTAAGGGGGACACCCAGCCTCTTCTCGAACTGCTAATGGGTACAGCTGGACTTCTGCTCAACCTGATAATAGCCGGCATATTCTATACCATTCATTCGGCACTGGTAAACACGACCCACGTTATAATTGACGGCATCATCCTGTGGACAGCCTACCTGTATTTCCTGCTGGCTTTATTCCACTTTATTCCCGTTTTTCCCCTGGATGGGGGCAGGCTCCTGCGCACCCTGCTGTGGAAGTTAACCGGTGATTATGACCGGTCGACCAACATTACCAGCTGGGCGGGACAGGGTTTGGGCTTACTGCTCATCGCCTGCGGCATTCTGCTGCTGGTGCTGTCGCTTCAATGGTTTAACGGCCTGATTTTGATATTTGTAGGCTGGGTTTTATACCTGGCCGCTGTCCTGAGCCGCCGTCAGACAGCGCTACGGGAAGCCCTTCAGCATATTGCCGCCCGGGATATGATGAGCGGGGAAAGCCCAATTATCACCACCCCCCAGTTTACTGTCGGCCAGCTGGTCCGCGATTGCATCCTGGTTACCGGCCAGCGCTACTTCGTGGTCTCCGAGGGGGGTAAACTACGGGGAGTAGTAACCACTCGCGATATAAAGAAAGTGCCCAAAAAGCGTTGGAACTCCACCAAAATAAGCAGGGTTATGACCCCGGCCAGCCGGCTTAAGACGGCCGACGCCCAGCAATCAGCCGCCAGCATGCTGGAACTGATGGATGAACTGGGAATCAAACGAATGCCAGTGCTGGAAAACGGCAAAGTAATCGGCGTTATCTCCCAGGACACCCTAAATCGTTTGAAAAAGACCCGGGTAGAGTTGGGCATGTAGCCGATATTTAATTACAGCAATCATTGACTTCGGTGATAGCTTTTTGAGCTCAGCGGGGCAGCGGCCTTTTCCGTCATTTCGTCAATAACCTGCCGATACCGGCTCTCTTTAAAATAAACCCTCCACTCCGCTTTGAACCAGCGGAAGGGGCTTTCCGCTTCCGAGCCTATTGCCAACCTCAGGTCACGGGGGTCGCCACTCAGCCATGACGCATGCCGAATGGTGGTTAGGGGGGTACCGGTGACTATCTCAACTTCATAATGGTCACGCTCGACACCCTCCGGTAACAGCCCACGCCGATATACACTCCAGTCCACCTGTACATAATTGCGGGGGGCGGCTCTGGTCTTCAGGTAAAGCTGGCAATCCCCAGAATCATCGAGGCTTAGCCAGCACACTTCCTCAATGCTGTTAACGAAAGGAAAATACCTGTCTATACTAACCCGGTAACTACTGCGCGTACTTCCCGGCGGGCATTCCCCAACCACATCCTCCCAATCCTGCCAGCGGAAAAAAGACTCGTTCACGTGACGCAGACTGCCGCTGCTGACCAGGACTTCGCCAGCTACATCTTCCCAGTAATCCGTTCCCGGCAGCCAACCGGCGGCATGCTCCAGATTGCCGCCTCTGATTAGCAAGGAGCACTCTATATCCCCACCGAAGATATAGCGCAGGATTTGCTCCGCCATAGACCCTGCCACCTCATCCAGGTTGGCAAAATCGTTATGGCTGTGCTCTCCGTAGTAGACCACGTCGGCCCTATCGGTATACTGGGCCGAGATTGGAATAATATTGTCATCCATGTTTCTGGGCATGGCGTCGACGCCGCCAACATTAAACTGCTGGCTGAGCGGCGCCGATTCAGCCGATATAAAAGCCAGCCAGTGTTTAACCGCCGCCACCCACCTCCCATCCTCAGCGCTATCGTAGTAGATAATAGAGTTAGAAACGCCGCTGTCGGAAATAAGCCCCAGGGTTTGATAATAATCCAATAGTGAAGCGCCGCCGGTAAAGTAGTACTGCCGCATACTCCTTATCGGGCTGTTGATTGTCACCACCATGGCCGTCCTGTCGGCTAAACCGCCCACATTGTTGGCTACGGCGTAAAGGGCTGTCTTGCCCCCCATGCTGTGCCCGATAAAAATCAAATTCTGCTTATCGGGCAGATAGTTATTAACACTTTCAGCGATATTATCGGCCCAGGTCTCGATATCGACATCATTGGGGTAACACCTCAGCAGAATATTAGCCCGAACCTCGGTGTCAGGGTTAGCCCGCTCGTATTCGGCGATATAGGCCGGTATCTGCTCCGTAATAGAATCAGCCAGGAGTTGCATACTGCAGACATTACCGCCGGCACCGTGTAGAAAAACGAAGTTCAACTCCTTGACCTTAACCGGCTCTTCCGGGGCTGACTGTACCGGACTATACCAGCCAAGCTGGAGGCACAGCCCGATAATTATCAGCAGTATTACCCTCTTCATCATGCTCGTTTACTTAGCCTTTTCCGCCTTCTTTCCCAGGATGAACTTACCCAAAGCCGGCGCCACTGTGGAGGTAACAACGGCTAGTATGACAAAAATGCTGAACAGGCGCTCACCGATTAAGCCCAGCCGGATAGATATATCGGCAGCAGCCAGTATCAGGCTTAACCTAGCGGTGTGAAACAGCCCAAAGGCGATACTTCTTCTCGTACTTTTTACTCCGCTCAGCCTGGTAGCAACGGCAACGCTGACCACCTTGGCCAGCATCCCTACGGCAATTATCACCAGCAGCACGGTGATGTTACTCATGTTAGTAAAGACTGCCACCAGATTAACTTTAGCGCCGGTAAAGATAAAAAACAAGGGAACGAAAAAACTATAGCCAAAACTCTGCAATTTCTCACTTTCCAGTGTCGCTCTGGGCAGAATCTCGGAAATCAACAGGCCGGCGATAAAGGCGCCGATGATTGAGTGAAAACCAAGCTGGAGAGAGACCGCCCCCAGCAGAAATATCAGGGCAAAAGCCACCCTCATCTCCATTTCAAAGTAGCTCTTACGGAAAAGCTTGGAGGTAATCTTACGGCGCAGCCTTCTCTTGTTTATTATCCAGGGAACGAAGAAAAGGATAACAATACCTATAAGCGAGTAGAAAAAACGGAACTCAAGCTGACCCTGTATAGTAGCCAGGGCAAAGGCGAGCAGGAACAAGCTTAAGATATCAACCAGAATAACCGAGGCCAATAGCAGCCGGGACAACTGCGGGGATAAATTAAGCTCTTTCAACATCGGCAGTATCAGGCCCAGGGAGGTGGTGCACAGTATCGTCCCCAAAAGCAGGGGATGCACACCTACCCAGGGAGCGATAAAATAGCCAGCCAGGAAAGGCACCGTTATCGAGACCAGGCCTATGGCCAGCGCCTTCCTGAGGTTCTTCCAGCGCATCTTTCCCAGGTCCGTCTCCAAGCCGGCCAGAAACATCAGGTAGACCAGTCCGAAGCTGGAGAAGAAATCAATTATGGGGTCGTCGGGGACCAGGTCAAAGAGCGTCTTGCCGATAATAATGCCGAATAATATCTCGGCGACGATTACCGGAATTCCGGCCCGCCGTGCCAGCGGCGGCAGCAGGACTACCCCGGCAAAAACGATAACTAGGGTAAGGGCCAATGCATCCATAGCCTACTGCCTAGTATACGGCTTTAGCCTAGACGTCACAAGATCTAGTCACGGTTGCCGCATTCACATCGGCGCAACTATACAACCTTAGAAGAAGCGAAATGGGGGGCGGTCATCCGGCTTTATCTGTGGCTAACGTGCTTTCGCCGGCGGGGCAAGCCCCAGACTTTCCAGGCCCAGATTACTCGCTATCTGGCTGACCGCCTCGGACTGATTAAGGGTGTAGAAATGGAAGTAGCGGACGCCGTGCTCCAGCAGGTCAGCACACTGCTCGGTAGCCACCTCTATACCAACCTTCCTAGCTTCATCGGTCCCCGCCTTTTCAAGTCTCCGCACAATACGGCCGGGCAGAGTGGCGCCGCACATCTGACAGAACCTCTGTATTCTGGCAAGGTCACTAATGGGCATAATTCCCGGAATGATAGGTATAGTGATACCGTCCTTCTCCGCCCGCTCCAGGAACTGGTAGAAGTTGCGGTTATCAAAGAACATCTGGGTAATGGCGAAATCGGCGCCGGCATCGATTTTCTGCTTGGTGTAGTACATATCCATTTCCAGGCTTGGTGACTCGGCATGACCCTCCGGGTATACCGCCACCCCGATGGAAAAGCCGCCCACATCGACAGCCAGCGTCACCAGGTCGATGCCATAACAGAAGCCGTCTTTGGGGGCAACGAATTTTTCGGTGCCCTTGGGGGGGTCGCCCCTCAGGGCCAGAACATTCTCAATGCCTTCCCCCTTATATTCCTCCAGAATCTTTCTTAGCTCGCCCTTACTCTGGTCCACGCAGGTGAGGTGGGGCATGGCGGTAAGCGAGGTCTCCCGCTTGATACGCCCAATCACGCGGCTGGTATTTTTCATAGTGCCGCCGCCGGCGCCGTAGGTCACCGAAACGAAAGTCGGCGCCAGAGCCCCCAGTTTAGCTATAATCTGGAAAAGCCGCACTTCGCCAGCCTCGTCCTTGGGGGGGAAGAATTCAAAAGAGAGGCTGCTCCCACGCTCTTTAATAATATCGCCTATTTTCATAGCTCCACCTCTTTCACTCTGCGTTTCAAAACGAAGGGTAAACAAATATGCAGTACCAGCAGGACGACGAAGGGAATCCACAGGTTATCATGCAACCTGAGCGCCCAGCTCTTGGACAACCAGCCCAGGGTTATGGTTTCCACCACCCTGAACTCGGTTATGCCAAAGCCGGTAAGGAGAAAGAGAACGGCCGTCGCCAGCAGCAACCACTGTATTATTTTTCTAATCAGGTTCGGAATGGCTGCCCTGCTCATTATTCAAAAAATCCCTCATCCAGGTCGGCGGTATTGGAGTACCCTCTCTCCTCCCAGAAACCCCGGTAATCAACATCGTCGGATAGTTCGATGGCCGTTATCCACTTTATCCACTTATAGCCCCACTTACTCTCGGCAACCAGTGCAAAGGGAAAGCCCCTTTCCGGCGGCATGGTAATCTCATTCATCTTGTGGGCCATGAGTATGTCGTTATCTATTATATAATCAAGGGGCAGAGAAGTGGTGTACCCGTCGTAGGCGTGGAAAATAACCACCTGAGCCTCGGGCAGTGGGCCAGCTTCGGCCAGCAAATCACTGACCAGCACCCCCTCCCAGAGAATGGTAGCCTCCCATCCTTCCACGCAGTAAAGGGTGACCGCCTTTTTGTAATTCTGGTAGCCCTCGATAACCTCATCGTAGCTATAGCTCATCCGATTCTCAACAAGGCCGGTAATTTCAAGCTGATAGTTCGCTATATCAACATATTGCGGCCCCCTAATAGAGTTCTCCCGGAAAGCATTTACTGAAGACAGGTCCATGCCCTCATACTCCCTCACCTCCGCCGGATTAAGCACCTCCGCCGACGGGCAACCTGCCAGCGCCAGCAAAAGTACCGATAAAACTATCGCCATGGTCATGGCAAACGCAGTAATTTTTCTCACTATCCCCACCCCTCCTTATAGACAGTAATTTTTAGCCACCACCAGTCTGGGGAAAAGCGACTTCTGTATAGATAAACTCAACCCTCCGCTTGTGCTCCAGCTCCTGTGATGCCAGCTGCTCCAGCAGGCTTCTAACCCTTCCTGATGGATGCACCCCGGCCAGGCCGAGATAGAAAGCGTGGGACGCTTTCTCCCGGTTGGCCGCCACCAGGAAGACATCCTTAAGCCCCATGCTGGGGGTTACTTTGGGCTGCTCAAGGTGTTCGGAAATCCTGTAATCCAGAACCTGTTCCTTCTTTAGGCCCCCCTCGCCAAGCTCACCCCCCAGGTATTTCCGCAGCAGGTTCTCGTGCCCCTGCTCCTCCCGGGACAACTGGATAAAGGCGCTCTTAGCCGCCTCATTGGTCATCTTCTGGCTTAAACTCTGGTACAACTGCTGTGACTCAATTTCTTTCTCTATCGCTTTTTCCAGAATACCCTGCACCGTTAGCTGACTAGCCATTATTGCCTCCTCCAGAGCCGCCGGGGCTATTTCGCCCGGCCGGCCACCACATCCCAGTCTATATTCTTGAAAAAGGCGTCGATGTAGTCGGCGCGCTTCAGCCCGTAATCGGTGATAAAGGCATGCTCAAAGACATCCATTACCAAGATGGGCTGGCACCCCGCGGGATGACCAACCTCGTGCTCATTAATCCACTGGTTAAAAAACCAGCCAGTCACATTATCCTGGTACAGTACCGCCCAGCCGATGCCACGCATCGCCCCGGTAGCCTTAAAATCCTTCTCCCAGGCCTCATAGCTGCCGTAGGCGCCGGCCAACTTTTTAGCCAGAGCCGCCGTTTTCTCCAGGGGTTTTTTACCGCCCAGGTTGTCAAAGTAGTATTCGTGGAGGCGCATGCCGTTAAACTCAAAACCAAAGCGGCGTTTAAGTTCAGCGTACTCCGGGGTGCCCGCCTTGCCTTCTTTCAGCATCGTCGCCAGCAACTCCCACAGCTTGTTGGTATTGTTCACGTAGCCCTGGTAGAGAGTAAAGTGATTATTGAGCAGGGTCGGGCTAAAACCCTCCATACCGATGAGCTTACTGTAGTCCTTGGCTGTGTAACCCATTATTCTTACCTCCTTTATCCTGTTACCTCAACTAATGCCCACTTCCCGGACCCTCGGGTACTCAACCACAATGATAGTGCGCGGGCGATAACGAAGTCATAAAATGAGCGGGAAAAAAGTTACAAAATTATGACATTACGGGGATGCTCTAAAATGGTGACCCGGCTTTAAGCCGGCTGCTGTTGCTGGTTTAGAGGCAAAGTAAAGAAGAAGGTGGAACCACGACCGGGCTTAGACTCAACCCATATCCGGCCGCCGTGCGCTTCCACCAACCGCTGACAAACCAGCAGCCCCAGCCCCACCCCTCTGGTGCCACCGGGCCGGGACTCCTCCAGGCGCTGGAAGGGGGCAAACAGCTTGGCCTGGTCAGCCGGAGATATGCCAATCCCCCGGTCACTAACCCCAATAACCAGATGCTCCTTATTCGGCTTGACCATAACTTTTATTTCCCCTCCCTGCGGTGAATACTTAACGGCGTTTTCCAAGAGATTATAGATAATGCGTTCCAGCCGCAGCGGGTCGGCATGAACCGGGGGCAGTTTTTGGGGGGCGCTGACCACAAACTGGTGCGCCGAAGACTGGCGCTTTACTCCCTCAATGGCTTCCTGAATCACTTTCTTGACATCTATAGCCTCGGCATGAAGGACAAGGCGTTCCGCCTGAGCTCGTGACAACTCCAGGAGGTTGCCTAACAAATGGGACAGTGTTTCTGACTCTAGAGCGGCGTCCTTGAGTAGTTGGCGGGTCTCCTCCTCAGACAGGTTGGCTCCTTCGCTTAAGACGGTATTGATCGCCCCCATAATCACTGTCATGGGACTGCGCAGTTCATGAGAGACCAGACCGATAAAATCGTCCTTTAGCTGGTCCAGCTTTTTGTGCTCGGTGATGTCTACTATTTCCGAGCGGCTGGCGACCACATTGCCTTCCTTGTCGCGTATTGGCCGCATTGCCAGATTTACCCACACCCTACCGCCGTCGGCCCGGTGCATCTCCATCTCCTCATCGCGTACTTCCTCGCCAGCCAGAAATCTCTGGAATATCGCCTGCGCCTTAGCCTTACCGTTAGGCGTATCGGCATACAGGTCAGCAACCAGCCGCCCCACCAGCTCGTCCCGGCGGTAGCCCAGCAGCTCCACGGCACTGCGGTTGGCCCGCTTAATGAGGCCGTCTACCCCGACTGAAAAGTAGGCATTGGGGGCTTCCTCATACAGGTCACGGTACTGCTCCTCGCTCTGCTTGAGGTTTCTAAAGAGAAGGTTATAGGGCTTGACCAGCCCGGTCTCGATAATGGCCTTGTAGATGAGATAAAAGGCGACAATCTTCAGAAAATGCCCGATGAGATTAGGAAGGGCGAAGGCATGTTCATAAAGGGTAAAAGCCAGTTCGGAGGCAATGGTCACGATAATAGCGGCAAATAGAAACCGTAAAACGTCAGTATCAAACTCGCGGCGCCTCTGCCACATGGTAAAGAGCGCCCCCAGCAGCAGCAGAGAGATGACATACTCGCTGACTATTTTAAATGTAGTCAGCCCAGCGCCTTCGACAAAGCAGACGGGAAAGCTCCGCCAGTAGAAAATGGAAACCAGCAAAAGCGCCGTAACCACACCGTAGCCAAGAAACAGCCAATTGACCCTCAAACGGCGGCCGATAAACAGGGGCACCAGTAAGAGAGAAAAGCTTTGAATATAGCGGGCAACAAGCCAGAGCTGGGCCGCCTCATTAGTCCCGTATCCCGGCAAGACACCCATCCCGGGATAAACGAGAGTATGAGCCAGGTCGACGGCACCGACAAACAGGAAGGCGATACCGATAAAGATAAAATAGCTGTTATCCAGAAAGCGGCGCGCGTTCCAGGCAACGACAAAAACACTGAAGGCGACCAAGATACTGAATACTTCAGCAATACTATGGAAAAGGAGATAGTTGTACCAGCTGGAAAAGTACAGCATGGCGAAAACCAGGGCGCCGACCAGGATAGCCAGATACCAGCTCGGCTTTCTAAGCGCTGTTATCGATGCCAGGAACCTGTTCATAATTACTCTCGGCGTGATGATACGACGATAATATCCCGACGTCAAGGTGAAAAGTTCTACCACCGCCGGAATCGACTTTGACATGCCGGTAGCATAAGGCTATTATTACCACCAAAGAAAGACCGGAGCGGAGACACGCTGGTGAAGCGATTTCGCATACTGGTAGTTGACGACGAAGAACGGATTCTGAACTTCCTCAGCACCAAGCTAAAAGCCTCCGGCTACGAGGTGCTGACCGCCGGCAACGGCATCACGGGGCTGGAGCAGGTTCAGGCTCAGGAGCCCGACTTGGTGGTGCTTGACCTTCTTATGCCCAAGATGGACGGCCTGGAGATGCTTAAACAGCTGCGCACCTTTTCTCCGGTGCCGGTCATCATCCTTACCGCCAAAGGGGCCGATACCGACCGCATTAAGGGGCTTCAACTGGGAGCCGACGACTACCTGACCAAACCCTTCAATCCTGACGAACTGGTGGCCAGGATTGAGGCCATCAGGCGCCGGCTGGAGCCCGAAGAAAGACGAAAAATCGCCGAAGTCCTCCAAATAGGTGATATAACCGTCGATTTCCGCAGACATAACGTGCTGGTCAATGGCGAGGAGAAATACCTTACCCGCACCGAATGGCTACTGCTCAGCCAGCTTATCAACAATGCCGGCCGCCTCATGCTCTACGAAGAACTGCTCACCCAGGTTTGGGGACCGGAATACCGCGATGACGTCCAAATCCTCAGAACCTGGATAAGCCGCCTCAGGAGCAAGCTGGAGAGCGCCCCCGACAAACCCCCGTTGATTCGCACCGTCCCCAAGACCGGTTACATCATAGACCACCCCACCACCTGAACCACTCCCAATGTCACATTTTTGTAACTTTTTCCCCCCTGATTTTATGACTTCGTTATCGCCCGCACACTATCATTTTAGGTACAGTAATTCTAATCAACTACGTGCGCGATATTAAAGAGGGCAATGGCTAAGAACAAAGGGGGTGGCCCCAGGATGCTGAGACCGAAGAGTTGTCCCCGATGCAAAACGGGTGACATCGGGGTTGATAAAGACCACCACGGCTGGTACGAGTACTGCATCCAGTGCGGCTACCTGCGCGACCTGGTCGGCGTGATTGAGGTAGAACTGAAACCGTATAGCCAGGCCAGGGGACGCCGGCGGGGACCTAGAATTTCCGACGAGGGAAAGTAACTATATGCTTGACGGGAAGAGGATTGCCATCCTGGCTGAAGAGGATTTCGAGGACTCAGAACTCATCGTGCCGATGTGGGGCATGAAAAACGCCGGTGCCATGGTATTGATTGTGGGCAGCGGCTCCCAGGAGATTTACCAGGGTAAAAGGGGCAGCGTGGCCATAAGGGTCGATACCACCGCTGATAAGGTCAAGGCTGAGGACCTTGCCGCCATCATCATACCCGGCGGCCGTGCCCCGGCCAGGATGCGCCAGCATCAGTCCATGGTCAACTTAGTTAAAAAAGCAAACGAGCTGGGCAAGGTGATAGCGGCCGTTTGCCACGGCCCGCAGCTACTCATCGCCGCTGGCATAGTCAAGGGACGCTGTTTAACCTCCTGCCCCGCGGTAGCCGCCGAACTCAAAGATGCCGGCGCCGAATGGGTCGACGAAGCGGTAGTCAGCAACGGCAACCTCATCACCTCGCGCAAACCCGCCGACCTGCCCAGGTTCAACAAAGCTATAATTGAAGCCCTGCGGGACTAGTTAAATGGCCAGTAAATCAAGCGTCAGCAAAGCCAAGAAGGCTCATATCCCCATAACCGGGATGACCTGTGTTACCTGTGCCGCCACCATCCAGAAGGCTCTGTCCAAGCTGCACGGCGTAGAGCGGGCCGAGGTCAATTTAGCCTCCGAGAAGGCTTCTATTGAATACGACCCCACCCAGGTACCCCTCTCCAAGATTAAAAATACTATTTCCCAGCTGGGCTACGGGGTGGCAACCAGCAAGTCCATTTTTCCGGTAAGCGGCATGACCTGCGCCTCCTGCGTCAGCCGCGTCGAGCAGGCGCTATCGAGCGTGCCCGGGGTAGTTACAGTCAATCTCAACCTGGCTTCGGAAAAAGCCACCGTGGAATATATTTTAGGGACCGAGCTGGCTGACCTGCGGCGGGCGGTAAAAGAGGCCGGCTACGAGCTGGGCGCCGAAGCGGAAACACTGGAAGATGTCACCACCGCCTCCCGGCGAGAAATAAAAAATATAAGAAACCGCTTTATCGTAGCCGCCGTTCTGGCCGCTACAATAATGGCCCTGATGTGGACTCCCACCTTTGCGGGCAAGCCCTACCTGCTCTGGGCGCTGGCGACGCCGGTGCAGTTCTGGGCCGGCTGGCGGTTCTACCGGGGTACCTGGGGGGCGCTCAGACACCGAACCGCCGATATGAATACCCTGATTGCCGTCGGCACCTCAGCCGCCTATTTCTACAGCCTGGTAGCCGTCATCTCCCCCGGGCTTTTCGCCGCCGGCGGGCGGGAAGTCCACCTGTACTTCGATACCTCGGCCATGATTGTTACCCTGATTTTACTCGGCCGTTTCCTGGAAGCCAGGGCTAGAGGCCAGACCTCGGAGGCGATAAAGAAGCTCATCGGCCTGCAGCCGAAGACGGCTCTGGTTGTTCGCGACGGTAACGAGATAGAAATCCCCATCGAAGATGTCCAGCTCGGCGACCTTATCCTGGTAAGGCCGGGCGAGCGCGTGCCCGTAGACGGGACCGTTCGTGATGGTTATTCCAGCGTCGACGAATCTATGATTACCGGCGAGAGCCTGCCGGCGGAGAAAACGGTCGGCGACGGAGTTATCGGCGCCACCATCAATAAGACCGGCAGCTTCCGCTTTGAGGCGACCAAAGTGGGCAAGGATACCACCCTGGCCCGGATTATCCGGCTGGTGGAAGAAGCCCAGGGAAGCAAGGCGCCTGTCCAGCGGCTGGCCGATGTTATCGCCAGCTATTTCGTGCCCATAGTCATCGGTATCGCCATCATCACTTTTATCATATGGTATTTGGTGGGGCCAACCCCCGCCCTGACCTATGCCTTGCTTAACTTTGTCGCCGTGCTCATCATCGCCTGCCCTTGCGCGCTGGGGCTGGCCACGCCGACGGCTATCATGGTCGGCACCGGCCGGGGCGCCGAGCACGGCATTCTCATCAATAGCGCCGGGGCGCTGGAGAGGTCTCACCAGATAGACACGGTGCTGCTGGATAAAACTGGTACCCTGACCCGGGGCGAACCCAAAGTTACCGATATTTTAGCTATCCCCACCTCCTCCCGGGAAGAAGTCCTCCAGCTGGCGGCTTCGGCGGAACACGGCTCGGAACACCAGCTGGGCGAGGCTATAGTCAAAGCTGCTAATGAGAAAAAGCTTAAGCTGCTCCCCGCCGCGGACTTTGACGCCATCCCAGGACAGGGAGTCAGAGCGTCAGTAGCCGGCAAAAAGCTGCTTTTGGGCAATCTCAAATTCATCGAGGACAAGGGGCTTTCCCTGAACGGACTGGGGACGGAAGCCGAGCGCCTCCGGGAAAAGGGCAAGACGGTAATGTTCCTGGGCGCGGATAGCCGGGTAATGGGCATCATCGCCCTGGCTGACACCCTCAAGCCCAAGGCTAAAGAGGCACTAAAAGAGCTACACCGCATGGGTATCGAGACGGTGATGATTACCGGGGACAACCAGCGCACCGCCGAGGCTATCGCCGGCGAGGTGGGCATTAACCGGGTTCTGGCCGAGGTACTCCCCGAAAACAAGTCCCGGGAGGTCAAAAAGCTGCAGAAGAAAGGCCGGGTAGTAGCTATGGTCGGTGACGGCATTAATGATGCCCCGGCGCTGGCTCAGGCGGATGTGGGCATTGCTATCGGCACCGGCACCGATGTGGCTATGGAAACGGGGGACATCACCCTGATTAGCGGTGATTTGGCGGGGATTGCCACCGCCATAGCCTTAAGCAAGAGCACCATGCGCACCATTAAGCAGAACCTCTTCTGGGCCTTTGCCTACAATACCGCCCTCATACCGGTAGCCGCCGGCGTCTTATACCTGGCTTTCGGCACTAGCGGCGTTCCCTCGGGGCTAAATTTCATACTGGGTGAATATGGTTTTCTCAATCCGATTCTGGCTGCGGCCGCCATGGCCGCCAGCTCTACTACCGTGGTATTTAACTCGCTGCGCTTAAAACGGTTTAGGCCAGCCAGATTGGAAAACTGAGCAAAGGAGGTGTCCGATGGCTATTGACCCCGTTTGCAAGATGACGGTCGACGAGAAGAAGGCAGCCGCCACCTCGGAATACAAAGGCCAGAAATACTACTTCTGTGCCGCCGGCTGCAAGAAAGCCTTCGACCAGGACCCGGGAAAATACCTGGCCAGGAAAAACTAAAAAGGAGGCGCCATGAATAAGAAAGTGAGTATCCTGGGTCTGGTGGTAATTATCCTGGGCATTATCGCTCTGGCCATGGGCATCGTCTTCGTCCAGCAGGGTTTTGATAAAGAGGCCTGGCTGTTGCGGACGATGGCCAGTGAACAGATAACCATGCCCGATGGCTCCGGTACTATCGTCGATAATGCCAAGCTGGCTGAAGCCGCCGGTGACATTGTCAGGGAACACCGGCACGGTATCGCCCCGACTTATGGTGACCTGCTGGGCGATGAGCATTTTAACCCCGCCGACCCCACCCAGCTGACCTACGCCCAGGCGATGAACATCGAGAACTACCTGTACCTGGCGGTCACCGCCTTCGGCGTCTTCACCGTGGTCAAGGCAGCCGGCGCTTTCATGATAGTGATGGCTTTGGCCCTCGGCGTCATCGGCTACGCGCTCTGGAGCCTGGGCAGAGCTTAAGCCAGCCAAGAAAATTACTTAATTTAAGTGAACAGGAGGCGTAAAAATGAAAGTTAAAGAGGTTGGAGAGAAATACAGATGCAACATTTGCGGTAATGAAGTGACCGTAACCAAGGTTGGTGGTGGTATTCTAGTATGCTGCGGAGAGGAGATGGAGAAAATAGACTAAAAGCGGTACGCAAGAGGGATAGACCATTAAAAGGCGCTCTCGCTTAAGTAAGGGGGTGGTGCCCTTGTGACATTGAAAAGGGTTAATAAAAAGGCAGAATCAAAGATAATAAAGCAAAAAATAAAGGAGGCAAACTATGGCTAAAGTAGCCCGAGAAATGGTGGAGATGACCGGGATAGACGTTGACGAGCTCATCGAGCTCCTGGTCACCAACGCCGCCGCGGAACTGACCACTTACTACTACTACACCATCCTGCGGGCCAACCTTATCGGACTCGAAGGCGAGACGGTAAAGGAGATCGCCGAGACCGCCCGCATCGAAGACCGGAACCACTTTGAGGCTATTGTCCCCCGTATCTACGAGCTGGGCGGCAAACTGCCGGAGGGCATGGTCGATTTCCACAACATGTCATCCTGCCCGCCGG
>Ga0315543_1003267_pt1 | contig 14711 bp, 15 predicted proteins | sample SalMarSW160210MG_2_FD_203098 | JGI IMG/M metagenome (GOLD analysis project Ga0315543, IMG submission 203098) | Salt marsh sediment microbial communities from the Plum Island Ecosystem LTER, Massachusetts, United States - Salt Marsh Sediment SW1601-210 ...
GGGTATTGGCAGCGTGAATAACGGAGCGGAAGGCGCGGTCTATTTTCCAGACGAGCAGCACATCAAACTTGTGTAGCGCGGCGTCCTTTATCAGGTATTTCCAGCCTACCCTGCCCAAGAAGTCAGCTGCTGAGGCTTCATCAACATACTCCTGGTAAACAATCCAGCCCATCTCCTGGCAGTAGTCCCGGAGTTTCGATAGCTGGACCTCCGTGTTTTGGTCTTTGTCTGTTGTTGAGACTCTAGCGTATATGGCCGCTTTCACCTTGCCTACTTCCCTTCTTTAGTCGTCCTCTTCAATAGTTACCCTTAGCCTCTGTGGCACCGGCTCCCCCAGTGCCTCTTTCTGGATATACAAACTGCCGACTGCGGCATCCCGGCTACTGTGGGCCTCCTCGCCAAGCTCCTCTTGATACCTGATGCAGTTCTTGGTCGGTTTCTCGTAAGTAAATGTCAGTTCCAGCTTCTCCATCAGCTGCCTCCTTCAGTATTTTCTAGCTTTGTTGGTGTTTCTCAAGCCATTCTCTGACGGCTGATAGATGCTCTGGTTTAATATCCTTCTGCGCTAATAGCTTCGCTAAGTCATGGCAGTTCTCGCCAGGACCTAAGTGAATTATCGGCCTGCCCTGCTTGTCCCAAATGGCTATTGCCTGTTCTTTGGTCATCCCTAATGATTGCAAAATAGTAGACTCACCTTCCGCCAAAAGAGTATGTAATTTATCGTTGCTATCGTTGCATCGTTGCGGTCCTATCTGCTGAGACGATTCCTCAGATAGGGATGACTGCAACGGTATTTTCTGTGGTATCGTTGCAGTTTGCCCAATACCGTTGCACTCCGGCTGATTTTGCAACGGTATTTCTCCATCCGCAACGCTATTGCCCTCAATACCGTTGCGCTTTTCCAGATAGGGCTTCGTATCTGGGTGCAACGGTGCTACGGTATCAACGGTATTTTGCATACCCTTTGGAGTGGGTGCTGTTTCTGTTTTGGACACTTTGACTAATTTCTTCCACTTGCCCTCAATCCTAGCGCCACTGGTGCTATCAACCTCTATCCCACCCTGTCTCAAATTGCTCTTCAGTTCGTTTAGTCTGCGAGTAAACACTTGGGGAGCTCCTGGCCAGCTCTTGATGGTAGTTTTTATCTTCATCTGCTCTGCTTCCTGGGTTAGCTCGTCAAGAAGCTCGGCGGGTGTTCCTTCGTAACTATCCCTATTTTCCATAAATGCTAACAATACTGCTGCGATCGGATTAGAACTAAGGACTTCTATATTCTGACTTCGGATATTAGCCCTATAGGCGTTAACGAAGTCATCAACTGAGTAGCCAAGTGCTTGGGCTATTGCTCCACCCCAGTGGGCAAAATCAGCCATCCGGGGCAAGGCTTTCATCTGTAAGGTGGGGTAGACGCCCATGGCTTTGGATAGGATGTCAAAGAAACCGCCTAGAATTTTGGGTTTTGCCTGCTCAAACTCAGCTAGAAGCTCTTTCCCTTTCCTGAACTCATTATCAGGTATACGTCTCAATTCCAGTAGGACACACCGATCCAGAAGATCAGGTTTAGTCGCAACCACGTTTATCCCATTCAGTCCGATAACACGCTTCAGTTGAAAGATAACATCGCCTTCGTCCGTGTAAAGTTCTCTTTTACCGAAGCCGATACCAGTGACGGCTCGGGACAGCACATCAGATACCCAGTCAGGCAATGATGTCAGATTATCGAAGTAGCAGACCCAGTGGTGATAGAGTTTCTGCGCTAGTTCATTAACATCACGGGGAAACATCAATAGCTCCTCTAAGGAAGGGTCGACTAGCGAGCCGACCAAACGCAGTTGGGTTGTCTTTGCCGACCCTTGCTCACCATGGGGATGAATGATGGGATGGGGAATGTCGGGTATGAAAGAGGCATCTACATAAACCATGAAGAGAAGCTGCTGACTGCTATCCCTTAGATTGACGAAGTCTAGGAGTCGCCAGGGGTCTCCGCCATGCTGAGGATCGACCTGTGGTTTCTGGTGCTGATACCGGCAGAACAAGATTGGGGGGTTGTCGATTATCTGCCATCCTTCGGGGGTTATCCTTATCGCCCTCCATTTCTCATCGGCGAGGTCATAGAAAATGGCTCCTTCGTGGAAGGCGACCCGATTATGTAGTTCATGTGTCTTACCATTGAATACAGCTTTACCCTCAATAGTAATAATTGCTGAGTTCAGTGCATCCGAGTTGGGTGTTTTCTCTTCCGACAAGTAAAGTTGGCGACTGAGCCACTGCTTAAACCCTTGGCTACGGCACCTGTGGATTTCAAGATGCCCTTCAATTGCCATTCTGGCGTAGGCAACCCCGGTTGGGGTGTGGAATAACTCTACATGGTTCTCCTCAACCAGCCTAACCAGTTTGTCCGCCTGAGACACACGACTTGTGGCTTTTTTCCCACCTATCTCTTCCGCGGCTTCTTGTTGCTGGTCCTTCGCTTGCCACAAAAGCTGTAATAACTGACTTTCGACGTCTTTGCCTTTCAGCTCTGGAAATCTTTTCAACACTGTTCGGGCAAAGCGGTAGCGGGAGGCTTGCTTTGATAGGCTAACCAAGTCCTGAAATAGTGGCCTGCCATCCCCGGCTAACAGGGTGACCGTCGCTTGGAGGTTTGCCCGGCCGTCCCACTTGTATCCCTCTGCGAGCAATCTCATAACGGAACCTCCGCATGCCATGGCTTACCAGATTTAGCTGCCCTGCACTCTCTGACACCGTATCGCCCGTAAATGCCACGAATATGCTGCTGGACCTCCTCGGGTGGCAGAGGCTCACTAAATGCCCTTTCCGCCCAAGGTAGCAGAAGTGCTATGGCCACCTCTTCCGGGATGCCCCTGCATCGCAGGTAGCCAGTGACCTTCACCAGGGTGGGCCGTCGCTCCCCCACAGAGAGAGGCCGGGAGAGCATATCTGCTATCTCCTCTACAGCGCGGCCCAGCTTGTGGTTCGTTTCTACGTCGGGCAAGTTTTCAAGGATCAGGGACAAGGCATGGGCAGGAAAACCTCGCAGATGTGCGAGGAACTTTTCTAAAGGAATTGGCGCTAGAGTCTTTAGGTCAACCATTACTCGGCCTGGTCTTGAGCCGGATGGCCCACCACCAAAGTAGGGGAGGTGTACAAAATTGCCTACCGGAAAAGGATTATCGGGTGTTGCTTCACTGACAAAATCCTGCTTCGGAAAAATCTCCACAGATGGCGGTAATCCTGCTCTACTGCGACCGGCACGAAATAGTCGTCGAACATAGTTGGCTGGCACTGGGGCGGAGAAGAAGAGCCAGACGCGCCACCCTTTACTCTTCGTTTTCTCCAAGGAAAGACTCTGATTTACACCATAGCAGCCCAACGCCTCCATGAGCATGAGAGCAGGCATAGCATCATCGGGGCCATTGTGCCAAGGAGCAGTGCCTGGCTGGTCAAGGTCTGCGGCAATCCAAGAACAGGTTCCGTCATCAAGTAAAGGGTAGATGCCCAGACTTACCCCTCCTTTTAGGTGGCGCTCATAGTGGGCAAGGGTTACTTGCTCGTGGTTACATTTTGGCGGGAGACCCCCCCAAGCATCTAACCTGCCCCTAAATAAAGTGGCAAACGCTTTTACCATTTGCGGGCTTGATGAGCGCCTATCGTGAATGCTATCCTTGTTCACAGGAGTCATCCTCAGTGCCACCAGTCAGTGCATCATCGACAGGAGCCTGACAAGGTGGCTTTTCTTCTTTTTTGGCATTGATGTTCTCTTCGGGGTTCCTCGCCGCTGACCTCAGCAGGATGTCAATTACATGCGAAAGCCTCGCTTCGCCATCAGGAGTAGCTACATAGCGTAGCCTTACTACCAAGGATTTCTGGTTCTGCTTATCTTGCCTTTTCGCCACCGTTGCACCTTAGCTGCTCCCGACTTCAAGCTCCGCACCGAGAGCTCGCTCCAACATGAGCAAGGCTAGTGTCCGTTCAAGGTCGATGCGATGATACTCCCCCTCCGGGGGCATCAAAAGCCTGAGACGTTCCCATCTTTCCAACTTATCCCTGTCCAGACGAGGCAAGTCGCTCGCCGGCCCGATATGCCGATTGACGTACTTCACCCACTGCTCTATATCCATAGGCAATTCAACCTTCGCTCAAAAATTAAGGGCAGGCTCAATTAAGCCTGCCCTAAGTCTACAGCATCTCTTTTAGGTTACATAAAGGTTACATTACTGCGCTAACCCCTTACGGCTAATGCCGACATATTTCCGCTTACGTGCTTTATAACACTCAGGATTCTCACTGAGGCCACAAAACCTTTTCTGCCTCCCGTGGGTACTTGGGGAAATTATCCTGCCGCACCTTTCACAAATTAACATTGCCTTGCCTTTATATATATCATCGGCAAGCTCAGCCCACATATACTCCAGCCAGCCATAATAGCGTCTTACGCGAACAGCGTCAGTGGTCTTGTCCTCTTTGAACTCAAACAGCGCATGTCTCACATCCCTCGGCACCTTGGTCTGCGCTAAGTCCGGGGCAAAGTAGCCCGAAATGTCATGCCATTCCACTATGGCATCCTCACACACCGGAAATATGGGCGGGAACACTACCTGTCGCAATCTACCTTGCGCCGCTGCTGCTAGGATTCCCCGCATCTTCTGCTGTTGGCTAGACCAAAATTCCATTAGCTGATTTTGAGTCGCAGATAGTATGAGCCGCATTACCCTCTTGCTGCCGGAGATGTACTTTGACAAGTCGTTGGAGTCCCAAGACATGGGGAAGAGATAGACCTTGTACGCATTCATGAAGTCCATGATTGCCTGAGAAGAATTAGCGTTGATGTTAAGAAACGCCCGATAGAGAGGAGACGGAAGTGGAGCACCTAGGCTGATACCAGGCTGTCTTTTGCCGCCTAACACGAAGGAGAGTTGGACTAGGGTCGGCTCGATATCCTTGATGAACACCACTGGGTTAATGGCTATAGCAAATGGTTTTGTTTTGTCCTGGCTAACCGCTTCTTCAAAAACGGTGTACTCCATGTGGTAATCTGCCTCTGCGAAAGCGTTAGGGGAAAGTGAATCGATGGTTCGACGTGTATAAGGTGAGAAGCTGACAAAAACGTGGCCTTCAAAGTTAATGAGCTGTGCCTGGATCAGGGCGTCCCGTATTCGGTGACATTGCTCCGCATCTAGGTTATGGATGACAACAACCTGGGAGATGGCAACCTCGGGTCTTACCTCAGTCACAATCGGGCTCCGCTTTGCCTGCTGTTTGATTTTACCGAGAAATTCATACGTCATACCGAGTAGCCCAATGGCCTTGGGGATGTCCTTTTGGTAGTAGGGGTCCGAGCCCAGGATGACTTGATGCCGCCGGAGGAACTCACGGTCTGCGCGAGGTAGATGATCGGGGGCTTGGCGATTGACGGCAGTTATAAACTCGTCCGCATTCATTTCCGTCCCATACAATCCTAGCCATTATACCACGATTTCCCTTTAGCCTATGCACGAGGTGCATTCTGGAGGGAACCGCTAATAGGCACTCCCTTTAAGCGTAGCCTCAACCACCTCGTGAGATGCACCGTAATCCCTGCCTAGACCATGGAGGCTGCCAGTCTTAACCAACCTTTTACTTCACTCTCATGCGAAGTCTTATCTTCCTACCGTTACTTCAAGCGCGAAGGGAATGTTGTGGTTATTGATTGTCGCAGGCTGGTGCGATGCTCGATAATCACAACACTCCGCATCTGGGATACACCCAGTGGGGGTGCAATGACACCATCTTTTACTCTGTCCTTTACATTTGACAGATAGAGATATGCTGCATCTCCATCGCATCCTGATTCCCGGCTCATATCAATGATGGGTTGCAGATGGAAGTACCACTGAAGCGTACCACCTAGCCGCGGGATTGTGTCTATTGTGTTTCAGTTTCCAATCATATGAACGAGTACACTATCTTGCCATTGTCTTACCCTTAATTGTATACTAGTGGGTGCCTGCTGATGTCAGAAATAAAGATGAACGAGGCGTTCACTACGGAATGTTCACCAGAGAAAAGCTGTTCAAGCCTTCGTTAGATATTGAAAAGGAATTTATTCAGTTTGGGATGCAAGAATCACGTGAATAGAAGTCGCGTTGGGTTGAATTGAGCGAGACTTAGACAATAACAGCATAGGAGGCAGTATTGGAAGTAAACTTTGCTTTTCTCTGTGATTATGCTGACCGAAGTGGTGGAAAGATTACCGCCGTTGGCATCGGCTTCGACACTATATATGCGGTAAACATTCCCGCTAGACGCCCACTTTTTTTCTCTGTTATTAGTATTAAGTTCAGTGCCACGGAGGCTGGCCCAAAGCAAGTGGGCATGCACATTATTGATGCAGATGGCAAAAACGTTCTGCCGCCACTGGATACGACTATCAATGTCGGCCCTCCTGCCCCGGGCCTTCTCTATAGCAATCAGCAAATAGCGCTAGCAATGCATGGGGTAACTTTTCCACACTACGGAGATTACACAGTAAGTTGGCTTGTGGGTGGCCAAGAGATAAAGGCTATACCGCTCAAAGTTGCTTCACCACCAGTACCACCAACTACTGCTTAAAGCTTCTCCACGCAAAGAACCCCTCCCTCAGTCTGAGTGAGCTACAATCGTAGAAACCTATTCGGTCTGTTCGCCTGCATGACCTAAACACTCAACAAGCAATTCAACATTATTTTGTTCCAAACATCTCACGCCCTTACTCCACCCGCTTAAACTTGCTGCGTGGGGCGCCACAGATGGGACACTTCTCAGGGGCTTCTCCGGTTACTGTATTGCCACAGACCTGGCAGACAAAGTAAGGCTCATCTTTCAGCTTCTGCCCCGCCTCAAGGGCGCTGAGAGTCTTTTGATACAAGCCGTGGTGGATTTTCTCTACCTTGTTGGCATAGGTAAAGCTAATCTCAGCCCGTTCGTTATTTTCCACCTTAGCCTGCTCGATGAAAGCGGGATACATTTTGGTGAATTCGTAGTTTTCCCCGCTGACGGCTGCTGTCAGATTATCCCCGGTTGAGCCGATACTGCCCATAGTCTCAAGGTGATTGCGGGCGTGAACCGTCTCTGCCTCGGCTACAGCACGAAATAGCCTGGCTATCTGGGGATGACCCTCCTTTTCTGCCTTCTCAGCAAAGAAGAGGTATTGCCGGTTGGCTTGACTTTCTCCAGCAAAAGCTTCCTTTAGATTCTCTTGTGTGCTCCCCATTAGTTGCCTCCTTTATTAAGTTTACCCCTGTTATCAGGTATTAGGCTGTTCATTCCACCTCTTCTATACCAGCTAATGTCTCAGTCAGGTATGTCTCCAAATTTTGCTGCTGGCAGCGAATATAAAGGTCCTCAGCCTGAGCTTTGTCCTTTATCATGGAAAACAAAGTTGGTCCCGAACCAGCCAGATGAACATTGGTGGCACCCATTTTAATAATATGCCCCTGGTAAACACGTAGCTCGGAGGAACCGGTAAAGGTTATATTCTCAAACGTATTGAACAGGAGGGAAGGTGTAAATTCTCTGCCTTCCCTCAGTTCCTCCACCAGCCTTTCCGTAATCCGCCCATCTGTGTAGTGATTGACTTTAAGACCGGCATAAAGTTGCTCCGTCTTTCTCGGCAGCCGGGGCATATTTGGCACCATCAGGACAATCCACATCCGGGGTAACGGGGGCAAGGGAGTCACCATCTCACCCCTGCCCTTGACCAGAGCCGTGCCACCATAAAGAAAGAAGGCTACATCAGAACCCAGTTTGGCGGCTAGCTCAAGCAACTCCTTCAGTGATAGACCCAGCCCCCAGAGCTTATTAAGCCCACGTAAAATAGCGGCAGCATCACTGCTATCCCCACCCAACCCCGATACCAACGGGATACGCTTGCTGACTTCAATGGTCACCCCCTTAGTGCATCCTGTAACCTCCTGAAGCAAACTGGTTGCTTTAGCCACCAGACTCTCCCCCGGAATCCAGTTTGGCGCATCAGACTTAAACTCAATATTCTGGCTCAACTGTAAACGGAGGCTATCACATAGATTTATGGTCTGGATAACACTGCGAATTTCGTGAAAGCCATCCCGCCGTTTAGCCAGAACCTCAAGGGTCAAATTCAACTTAGCCGGTGCCAGAACAGTTAGCATGCTGATTCCCTCACTTGGTTAAATATCTGCCACAGTTGTGCCCACTCGTCAAGGGTTAAGGTCTCAGCCCGTCGCTGTGGTACTACACCTGCCTTTTCCAATAGAGGTAAGACCTCTGCCTTTGGTAGCCCCAGACCTTGAGCCAAAGAATTAACTATCTGCTTGCGGGAGGCACTAAAACCAGCCCGCACCAGGTCAAAAAAACTACTCTCATCTGTTACCGCCACCAGTGGTTGAGAATGTAGCTCAATTCGTAGTATAGCCGAGTCAACCTCTGGCGCCGGGTAAAAGCACTGGGCTGGCACATAACTGATTATTCTTGGTTTACCGTAAAATTGCACACTAACGCTCAACACGCTCATCTGACCGGGCTCAGCCACAATAGCCTCAGCCACCTCCTTTTGCACCATTACTACCATAATTTGAGGTTTAACCGAAGCCTCAAGAAAACGGCGCAAGACGGGAGATGTAATATAGTAAGGGAGGTCAGCTACTACCTTATAGTTAAAAGGTATATTTAAAGGAAATCCCGCCTTTGGCTCCTGGAGCAAGTCTGCCGACTCAATTTGAAGTATATCGGCATTGATAATAGTGACATTATCAAACGAAGCCAAATCTTGTTGCAGGATGCCAGCCAGTTTGTTATCCAGCTCAACAGCAACCACCCATCCCGCCTGCCTGGCTAGCTCTTTGGTCAAGACACCCAAGCCAGGACCTATTTCTATAATAACATCGGTCGGGGTAAGCCCTGCTGCTGAAATAACCATTTGCAGTACGTCTTCATCAACAAGAAAATGCTGTCCCAATCTTTTTCTCGCCCGAAGGTCAAAATGGCGCAGCAACCTCTTGGTTTGAGCCAGAAGCGGCGTTGTCTTCAAGGAATGCCTTTTCATAACAACCGATAAAGAATGCAACCATACTAGGGGTTGCAGGTTCAGAGCACTGCTGCTTCCTGTCCAGCACGACCCCAAAAAGATGCTAGCCTGAACCCCGGTTCTTTGTCAATTCCGCATACTCGCCCGCATGATTAGTAATACCCCGTCTCCCCCATAACCTTAGTCAGCTTGACAGCAAGTATGTGGCTACACGTATAATAAGCTGATTTCAATTGCTAAACTTAATTCCACAGACATTTGTATTTTCCCTAAACGCTGGTAAGCAATAAATTAACAGACAAGGAGGTTACCCTGGACTATTTCTTAAGCGAGCAACAGAAGACACTCAAGAGCCTGGCAAGAAGAATTGCCGAGGAAAGAGTACTGCCGGTACGGGCGGAGCTTGATGAGAAAGAGGAGTTCCCCTGGGCTATAATGAAAGACCTTGCCAATAGTGACCTGTTCCGTATCTTTATCCCTGAAGAATACGAAGGTCTAGGCGGGGGATGCCTCGACCTGTGCCTGGTTGTTGAGGAATTAAGCCGAGTCTGTAGTAGTGTAGCCATTAGCTACGCTGCTACCGCCCTGGGAAGTTTTCCCTTGCTCGAGTATGGAACTGAGGCACAGAAGCAGAAATACCTTCCGGCCATTGCCGACGGCAAGAAACTAACCGCCTTTGCCCTAACCGAGCCAACAGCCGGCAGTGATGCCGGTGCTATAAAAACCACCGCTGAAAGAGTAGAGGGGGGCTATATAATTAACGGAACCAAACAGTTCATTACCAATGGCGGTGAGGCTGAGATATATACGGTTATCGCCTTGACTGACAAAACAAGAGGCGCCCGTGGCGCCAGTGCTCTCTTGGTGGAAAAGGATACACCTGGCTTCTCTTTCGGTAAAAAGGAAAAAAAGTTGGGCATTCGTGCCTCTTCTACAAGGGAGCTAATATTCCGAAATTGTCTGGTACCTGAGGAGAATTTGATTGGTAAGGAAGGACTGGGCTTTATTATGACGCTGAGAGTCTTCGACTGGACCCGTCCCGGAATAGCAGCTCAAGCTGTTGGACTGGCTCAGGGAGCTCTGGAAGCGGCGGTAGATTACGCCCGGCAGCGCATCCAATTTGGACACCCCATTATTTCTCAACCTGTAGTCCAGAACATGCTAGCCGATATGGCTATTGAGCTAGAAGCCGCCAGAGCACTGAATTATGCCGTAGCACGGACGATAGATAGCGGGGCAAAGCACTTCACCGAAGAATCAGCTATGGCTAAGGTCTTTGCCTCAGACATGGCTATGAAAGTTACCACTGATGCCGTACAGATTTTTGGTGGCGCTGGTTACATGCGCGACTACCCCATTGAGAAAATGATGAGAGACGCCAAAATCATACAGATATATGAAGGTACCAATCAAATATTAAGGAGCACCGTCGCCTTTGAGCTTAGAAAAAGAAAGGCAAAGCGAGAATGAACATCGCGGTTTGCCTGAAGCAGGTCCCCGGCACCACCAAAGTCAAAATTGACCCCCAGACCAATACCCTGGTGAGACAGGGAATCGAGAATATTGTCAACCCCTTTGATACCTACGCCCTAGAGGAAGGAGTCCGAATAAAGGAGCGGTACGGGGGCAAGGTCACCGCTATCAGTATGGGACCGCCTCAAGCTGAAGCGGTATTGAGGGAAGCGATTAGTAGTGGTGCCGATGACGCTATCTTATTAAGTGATAGCGCCTTTGCTGGTGCTGATACCCTAGCTACCGCCTATACTCTGGCCAAGGCAATTGAGAGACTTCAAGAATGTGACCTCATAATTTGTGGACGGCAGACGGTAGATGGCGATACCGGACAGGTGGCACCAGAACTAGCTGAAATGCTAGGTATACCGTTCATTGCCTATGTCAGCCAGATGGAAGGGGTAAGTAATGGATATATGCGACTTCAGCGTATGGTTGAAGACGGGCACGAGGTCATGGAAACACCACTGCCAGCAGTGATTAGCGTGGTAAAAGAGATTAACGTACCCCGTCTCCCCTCCCTTCGTGGACTCACCAAGGCAAAGAGCGCTGTGATACCAGTCTGGTCAATCTCAGAACTGGGCATCGATAAAGCCAGGGTAGGGTTATCCGGCTCCGCCACCAAGGTTATCAAGATATTCTTTCCCCAGAGAGTCCATCATGGTGAGATACTTCAGGGGGAGTTGGAAAACCAAATAGATAGCTTAATTGAGAAGTTAAGAGAGGCTAAGATAGTTTAGAAATATGGGAATCCAGATTGACCTTGATAATTGTATTGGCTGCGGTAACTGCCTACCAGCCTGTCCTTATGGTTTGATAGAGCTCATTGATGAGAAGGCTCGTATCAACGAAGGCTGTACATTGTGCGGTGCCTGTCAAGAAGCCTGCGAATACGATGCTATACTCATCGAGGTTGCTGCCGAGACTGTTGAAATAAGTGATAGCCACCACGGAATCTGGGTATTTGCTGAGCAACGGGACGGCAAGTTGAAAAGCGTTGGCTATGAGCTATTAGCAAAGGGTAGACAGCTAGCAGATACCCTTGACACTGAATTGTGTGCTGTATGTTTTGGTCATAATATCAATGAAACCGAGCAACTAATTGCCTACGGTGCCGATAAGGTTTACCTGATAGATAACCCAGTTTTAGCCAACAATCAAGAGGAATTATACACCAGGGAGCTGGTTAAGCTGATTCAACAGTATAAGCCAGAGGTAGTTGTTGCCGGCGCCACTTCACTGGGGCGCTCATTTATTCCTCGGGTGGCAGCTATCCTAAGGACAGGACTCACCGCCGACTGTACCGGACTTGAAATTGATACCGAGACAAGGCTTCTCATGCAGACTCGTCCTACCTTTGGCGGTAACATTATGGCTACCATCATCTGCCAAGCTAAAAGACCGCAGATGTCAACAGTCCGCCCCCGAGTCTTTAAGAAAGGCACACCAGATAATAAGAAAAAGGGGCAGATAATAAAAGTTGACTTTAATGGTGAATCCGTCACATCAAGAACCAAGCTGCTCAATTTTGTTGAGGATTTAACGGAAAGGGTAAAGCTTGAAGATGCCGATATTATTGTTTCCGGAGGGCGGGGACTGGGTAAGGCAGAGAATTTCCAACTACTAGAAGAACTGGCGTCAGTTATGGGGGCAGCATTGGGCTCGTCACGACCCCCGGTGGATGATGGATGGATACCATACTCCCATCAGGTCGGTCAGACAGGCAAGACGGTTTGTCCCAAACTCTATATTGCCTGTGGTATCTCGGGAGCGGTTCAGCATTTAGCTGGCATGCAAACCTCCGATACTATCCTGGCTATCAATGATGACCCCAACGCCCCTATCTTCGAGGTAGCCAGCTATGGCATCGTCGGCGACCTGTTTAAGGTAGTGCCCATGATGATAGACAGGCTGAAGAAGGGGTAAACTAAGTTTCAGCGAGATACCTTCTTCAAACCTATCCTCAAAAATCGAAGGTTTTTCTCCTATGTGCCCAAAGGTAGCAGGCTTGCAGTAAGTATGTGGCTTTATGTATAATAGTAAATTAACCTGGTTGGAGTGGAGGTGGAAAGTTATGCAGATAAATGTATCCCAGCTGCTTAAAGAACCGATAGGCTCAATACGGAATTATGAGATGAGCGAGGTGGTTGATATTACTGGCAATGGCAGTGATAGTCTGGTTCAGGGTGAGGTTAAGCTGATGCGCACTGACCGGAGTATTCTGGTTACCGGTAGACTACAGACTGGGGTTGAAGTTACCTGTAGCCGCTGTTTAAGTTTATTTAGCTGTCCTTTAACCCTAAACATTGAAGAGGAGTACTTCCCCACTATAGATGTGGTCAGCGGTGCTTCACTACCCTTACCTGAGGAGCCCAGTTGTTTCACTATTGACGAACATCATGTTCTTGATTTAACCGAGGCGATACGGCAATATGTACTCCTGGTTATCCCGATGAAGCCACTTTGCCGCAACGATTGTGCCGGGCTATGCCCCAATTGCGGTCACAATCTTAACCAGGGACCTTGCGATTGCCCGACTCAGGAAATAGACTCCCGCTGGTTTGAGCTAAGTAAAATAGCTTCAGCCAGCGGTGTAAATGAGCAGAAAGGAACCGAGTAGATTATGGGAGCTTTACCAAAACGAAAATACGCTAAGGCACGCCGGGGTAAGAGGCGCAGTCATCTTAGTCTGTCCCCCCCTCCCTTGGATTACTGCCCCCAATGCCACAGTCCTAAGCTGTCTCATCATGCCTGTCCCACATGTGGAAGCTATGCTGGCAGGGAAGTCATCACTGTTGAAAGCCCGAAAAAGAAGGCAACTCCATGATTTATAAGCCGCTCTTCTACTTATTTTGTCTCCTCCTTTGATTTAGCATTAATTTGAACAGAGGAAAGACCGTGCTCAAAACTGCAATTTGTGACCTCTTCGGCATTGAGCATCCAATCATTCAAGGTGGGATGGCTTGGGCAGGCACAGCTGAACTTGTCTCGGCTGTTTCTAATGCCGGCGGACTGGGTATTATTGGAACCGGCAATTATGAGCCAGATTGGGTAAGGCAACAAATACACCTAACCAGGCAGCGAACCAGCAAGCCGTTTGGCGTAAACATACTGCTGACCTCACCTTTTGCCAAACAGATTATAGAAGTAGTCCTGGAAGAGAAGGTGGCTGTGGTTACCACTGGTATTGGCAGCCCTGAGACTTACATTCCCCAGCTTAAGCAGGCAGGGATAAAGGTGATGCCAGTAGTGTCCAGCGTTGCTTTAGCCAGACGATTGGAGCGAGCCGGTGCGGATGCCATTGTGGCTGAGGGCATGGAGTCAGGGGGACACATAGGGGAAACAACGACTCTGGTCTTAGTACCTCAGGTAGCGGATAGTGTCCAGATACCAGTAGTGGCTGCTGGTGGTATTGCTGATGGGCGTGGTCTAGCCGCTGCCCTGGCTCTCGGTGCTCAGGGTGTCCAAATGGGAACGCGCTTTATCTGCAGTGATGAATGTATTGCTCACCCCAAATATAAGGAGAAAATCCTGAAGGCAAGCGACCAGTCTACAGTAGTTACCGGGCGGAGTACGGAGCGTCCTACACGCTGCCTGCAGAATAAGCTGACGCGCCAATTTCTGGCACTGGAGAAGGCAGGTACCACCAAAGAGGAACTGGACTTATTCGGCAGGGGTAGAGTGCGTCTTGGTGTAATTGAGGGGGACATTGATGAGGGCTCCTTACTATCGGGACAGATTGCTGGATTGATAAAGGAGATTAAACCAGTTAAAGTTATTATAGAAGGAATGGTAGCTGAAGCTGAGGTAATAATTAAAAACGCTGAAAAGAGGATTAGCCAAGAGGTGAACCAATGAAGGTGGCCTATATCTTTCCCGGACAGGGCGCTCAATGGGTAGGTATGGGGCGTGACCTTTATGATAATTTTGACTCGGCTAAAGCAGTCTTTGAGCTGGCTGACGAGACTCTGGGATACCCTCTGTCCCAATTATGTTTCGAGGGACCAGAGGATGAGCTCCGCCAGACTATTAATGCTCAGCCAGCAATATTAACTGTCAGCCTGGCTTGCTTAAAGGCTACTCAGGATATAGCTGGTGATGAGACAATGCCCCTTCCCACCTTTGTTGCCGGTCATAGCCTGGGTGAGTATACAGCACTGGCAGCAGCCGACGTACT
>Ga0315543_1003273_pt1 | contig 14683 bp, 15 predicted proteins | sample SalMarSW160210MG_2_FD_203098 | JGI IMG/M metagenome (GOLD analysis project Ga0315543, IMG submission 203098) | Salt marsh sediment microbial communities from the Plum Island Ecosystem LTER, Massachusetts, United States - Salt Marsh Sediment SW1601-210 ...
TTGGGCTTGAATCTTTGCCGTCCCATCTCTGTTCCTCCCTGCTCTTATCCGACTTGTACCAAGTCTACTCGCCTTTGTCCCTCCCGCCAAATCAACGAATCTCCAACGGACTTTTTCAACACTCTCACACCATTCGCTTGACAAGGCCATTCTCACGTGATATACTTAGCATCATAAAATAACACCCGTGCTAATCATCCGTCAGGTTGGCCCAAAGGGGGACGCTTGTGGGAAACCAGGAACTGCTGAAGCAATTAACGAGCATCGAGCAATTGATGTTGCGCGTTGGCTGGCTGGAGCAGCGCCGCTTTGCACAAGACCTCAGCAATTTTGGGCTGACTGTGCCACAGTTCTTTGTGCTGCGCTCTATCTCGCCGCCCGGACAGCAGTGCACCATGAGTGCGCTGGCTGATGACACTCTGCAGCGTTCGGCGACCATGACGGGCATCGTGGATCGCCTGGTGAAAATGGCGCTTGTGACACGCCGCCGCGATGTCCGTGACCGACGCCAGGTGCTTGTGGAATTAACAGCGGCCGGTCGTGAAGTGCTGGGCAAGGTGCGCCGCAGCCGTGAAAAGCGCCTGCGCGAGACGCTTGCGCGCCTCTCCACAAAGGATGCCAGGGAACTGCTGCGCCTGCTGAGAGTCTATCTGGAGGCCTTTCGTCTCCAGCACGAAGGTGCGGAGGAGACGCCTGTGTCAGAGGCTGGCCCCGCTGCGGAATGAACACTGAAACGCACCAAACCCTATGATGGCTACCGTTGATCTCGAGAGCAAAGCGCTAGAGGTGCATCAATGCTTGGTGCAGGTCTTCGGTCAGCGGCCCCATAGACCACGTCGGGACCCGATTGCGGTCCTGGTCTCAACTATCATCAGTCAGAATACAAATGATGCGCTGCGCGACAAAGCCTTCAACTTATTGCGGCGGCGCTTTCCCACCTGGGAGCAGGTGCGTGATGCTCCGGTAGAACAGGTTATGGAGGCGATCCAGGTCGCAGGGCTGAGCCAGCAGAAGGCTCCCCGTACACAGCAAGCGCTGCACCGCATCTCGGAAGAGCAGGGCGAACTGAGCCTGGATTTCCTGCGGGAAATGGGGGTAGAAAAGGCGAAACAGTGGCTCACTTCGATCAAGGGCGTCGGGCCCAAGACGGCAGCCATTGTCCTGCTCTTCGCCCTGGATATGCCGGCCTTCCCTGTGGATACCCACATCCATCGGGTGACAAGGCGACTGGGCCTGATCCCAGCTAATGCCTCGCGCGAGAGGGCCCACGAGATGCTCGAAGCTCTGCTGCCAGCGCAAACGTACTACACATTTCATCTCAACGTGATCCGCCATGGCCGTGAGGTATGCCGGGCGCGCCAGCCTCATTGTGAGCTCTGCGTGTTGCGCAGCCTTTGTGACTACTATCGCGACGTGGTGCGTGCGCAACAAGGTGACAACACTGACCACTCAACCGAACACGGTGCCTGAGTGAGGGCTTTGGTCTCCTCTCCCTGATGCACCATCCGGTCACAATGCCCTGCACCTACTGCAGCGCCGTCTGCTGACTGCCTTGCCTCCATTCTGTCCCTCAGATGTCCTCAAATCACTGTAAAGTTTTCTTGACAAAAAGCAAAGAATAGTGTACAATGTAGCCGTAGGTTGGGAGTAGTCTGTACACGGGGGCACGAAGGCATGTCGCCTCAGAATTGGCGAATAGGCGGGTGAACGAGGACATGGCGGCCCAACTGCGTAATCGCTTAAAGGAGCTACGAGCGCGGCACGGCCTGACGCAGGAACAACTGGCGCAGGCAGTTGGCGTGACGCGCCAGACGATTGTGTCCACCGAGAGGGGCAACTACTCCCCTTCGGTGCGGCTGGCGCTGCGCATTGCTCGCAGGCTACAGGTGCCGCTGGAGGAAGCGTTTTGGCTGGAGGACGAGCACAGACAGAGAGGGGCGCAACAATGAAGAGGGACTTGCGCTGGTATTATGTCACTCGTGGTTTGATGATTCTGGCCTGGGCAGGTCTCATGGCCTTGCTGGAAACGCCCAGGGAGATCATCGTGCTGGGTGCCCTGTTGATGACCGTCTTCTACCTGTCGCTGCCCCACAGCGGCCGCTACGTGCTTCGCGCAGACAGGCCGTTCGCACCATTGCAGCGGGATGAACGCGAGCGGACGATCTCCTCCTGGGCTGCAGCTTATGCCTTTGCTTCGCTGATTGTCCTGCTGGCAGCGGCTGTACTGGTAACCAGTTTGCGAGGTCAGGATACATTGTCAACGGAATTGGTCAGCGCCATCATGGCTGTTGGCATGGCAGTGTGGTTCGTGGCCAGCCTCTGGCTGCGTCGAAAACTATAAGAGGGAGGGAAAAACACTGTGGCGTACGCTGTGGAGACGAAGGAGATAACGCGCTATTTCGGCAAACTGTGCGCCGTGCACAAGGTATCGCTGCAGGTGCCGAGTGGCACTATCTTCGGCTTCCTGGGCCCTAACGGTGCGGGCAAGACCACCACTTTGCGCCTGTTGCTGGGCCTGTTGGAGCTCAATGGGGGCTCTGCTACTGTGTTGGGCTATGACGTCGCTACGCAGGCAGACGCCATCCGTGAGCACACAGGCGTGTTGCCGCAGCACGACGGCCTGTATCAGCGACTGAGCGTCTACGACAACCTGGAGTTCTTTGGCCGTATCTATCACCTGGACAAGGCCGCCCGCCAGGCGCGCATCCGAGAGTTGCTGGAGCATCTGGGCTTGTGGGAGCGGCGCAATGACAGCACCGCTGAACTATCCAGGGGTCTGAAGCAGAAGGTGGCCATTGCGCGCGCTTTGTTGCACCGGCCCAGGCTGGTCTTCCTGGACGAACCGTCCGCAGGGCTGGATCCTGTTGCCGCTGTCGCTCTGCGCAAGGACATCCAGAGCCTGGCGCGGAAAGGGGGGACGACAGTCTTCCTGACCACGCACAACCTGGCTGAAGCCGAAAAGGTATGCGATACGGTGGGCGTCATCCGCAAGGGACGGCTGATCGCTGTGGGCACGCCAGCCGAATTGAGGGCGCGCACGGGCAAGCTGATGGCGGAAATCTACGGCAAGGGCTTCAGCGACAGCGCCATGGCTGCGCTACGCTCCCTGCCGCAGGTGAGCTCTGTGCTCCTGCAGAATGACCACCTGCAGGTGGGGCTCCAACCTGGTGCGGAGGCTGCGCCCCTGGTCAGTTTGCTGGTGGACGCAGGGGCCGAGGTCGAGGAAGTGCGCAAAGCCCAGAGCAGCCTGGAAGAGGCTTTTGTCACTCTGATGCAAGAAGACGAAAAGGAAAGCTAGAGGTGTGGCAGTGAACGACATCATGACCATTGTCTGGAAGGAACTGAAGGAATTCTGGCGGGCGCGTGGTAGCCGGCGCTCACGTCTTCTGTCCTATCTGCCCATTATACTCGTATTCGGCCTCTTTTTGCCACTGCAGGAGCCCGATGCCTGGATAGAGGGGCCTCTGGCTGGGGTCTTCTCGATGGCTCTGCCCTTCATCCTGGCAGGAGGCGCGGCGGCCGACAGCTTTGCCGGGGAGAGAGAGCGGCATACGTTGGAGACATTGCTCGCCACCAGGCTCTCGGACCGGGGCATTTTCGTGGGCAAGGTGCTGGCCATTGTCATCCACAGTGTTGGCCTAGCCTGGCTCTGCGCGCTGCTCAGTCTGATTACGCTGAACGTTACTCAGAGCCTAGGACGGCTCTTCGTGTATGGTGGTTCAACGCTGGCCATGATCGTGTTTGGAGCCGTCCTGCTGAGCCTGCTGACCACCGCTACAGGTGTGTTGGTTTCGCTCAGAGCGGCCAGTGTGCGTGCTGCCGCCCAGGTATTCAGTCTGGTCACACTGGTGCTTTTCGTCGGCGGCCCGCCTCTGCTTCGGGCACTGCCGGACTCAGCCAAGGCCTCGATTGAGCAGGCATTCAGCACGGGGAACGCTGCCATTATCGGCATCGCCGCTGCGCTAATTATGCTGGCCATTGACATCGTGTTGCTGGCCCTGGGCATCGCGCGCTTCCAGCGCACGCGCCTTACACTGGAATAGCCAGCATAGTTTGCTCAACGCTGAGCTGCTGGCTGCCACGCGCAGGCAGTTTGGTGGGCACGCGGTGCGGAAGGCGGGGGCTAGTGCTCCGTCAAGTTTGGAACAATGGGCGGATAGCTATGTTTGCTAACCACGAAGACACCAAGACCCAAAGTTCATATTCCTACTTCCTTGGGTGTCTTTGTGCCTTAGTGGTTAACTCTTTTCCCAGTCCTATCAATTCACCCTTGACGAAGCACTGGATGTGGAGCTGCGCTGTCAGCCTGAGTCAGCGAGCCTTTTCTTCAGGCAGGCGTAGAGTGCGTCGTACATTGAGAATTCTAGCTCCAGGGCTTCATGATCGTCGTGACAGAGCAGGCGAAAGCCTGTAGCCAGAGCCTCCAACCCGGCCGACTCCGGTGTCTTGGCCATGTCCTTTCTTACGTCGGCGCCGTGCACAATGTCGGCCAGGGCCAGCAGCGCAGGGTCGGTGAGGCCATACTTGGCAACGATAGCCTCAAAGCTGCACTTGTCTCCGTGATGGCCCAACTTGACACCCCTCATGTCAAAAGGGATGCCCTCTGTGATTGTGGCCGGGTCGGTATCGCGAGGCACAAACTCAAAGACGGCGTTCTGGTCAACAAAACGCCGGACTAACCACGGACATGCCACCCGATCCACATGTACGTATTCGCGCGTTACCCATTTCATGTTACCGTTCCCTCCTGTTCTTTTCTACCCTGTAAAGAAGTATCACCGCTGTCGAACTACGATCAAGAACACGATGGCGGTCACTATCAGGATAGCAGCTGCACTGCCAAAGGCTGGGGCATAGCCAAACGCACCCACCAGCAGGCCGCCCACCATGGGGCCTGCGGAGTGCCCCACATCCATAATGCTGGAGAGTATCCCTAGTGCCGCGCCATAGGCGTCCCGGTGGGCCAAGTCCGATACAAATGCCGCGGTTGAGACGGTCACGGCTGCCATCCCCAATCCAAACAGGCCAGTGCTCAGTGTGAGCAGTGCATAGCTTTGCACCATAGAGAGCAGCGCCAGGGCTGCTGCTCCTGATATCAGGCCGCTCACGATGAGTGCCACCCGGCCCCAACGGTCCGCCAGACGGCCCATTACTGGCTTGCTCAACGCAGCTACCAATACCAGTACCGTGAAAAGGGGGCCAATCTGCCAGGGCTCCAGGCCAGCGGTGACCAGGCGCAGCGGAAGGTACACCTCCAGGAAACCAAAGCCAAAATACTGTGCAGCTTGAGCAACGCTGGTAGTCAGAATGCCACGCTGCCTGACTACGTAGCTCGCTTCTTCGCGTAGTTGCTGCCAGCCATGTCTCAGCACTGGAGTGGCAACGCGTATTGTGCTTTGTCTGGTCAAGGGTAGGCGTATGGCCAGCAGCAGGGTCAGCACACCAGCCAAACCACAGCCCAGGTAAACCCAGCGAAAATCCTGCCCCACGATCAGCAGTCCGCCGATGGTAGGGGCCACAAAGCGCCCTACCATGGTAGCTGACGAGTACCAGGCCATGGTTTCCCCGCGCTTGGTCTCGAAAGTGTCCGCCACAACAGCCAGCGCGACTGGGCCGAGGACAGCCGTGGCCAGACCATGGTAAATGCGCACGAGCACAAGCTGCCAGGGACTGTGAACAAGCAGATACAGGAACGGCGCGCTGGCAAAGACAACCGCGCTGGCCAGTAATACCCGTTTACGGCCGTACAGATCAGACAGTATACCCGCCGGCAGGCTGACTGCGATGCCAACTATGGTAGAAGCAGCAGCAATAAAGCCGACAGTGCCCTCTGGTACGCCCAGGCTGCGAATGAACAGGGGTAAGGCGGGATTCTTGGACATAGTGGTGCTAAAAATGGCCAGCCCGCCGAGCACGCACAGCAATATGAACGGAGAGCGTCGTTCGGGTAGTGCCATTCTTCTTCTTGCCATTCAGCCCTTCGGAGCGACAACGTCAGAGCATCGCACTCACCAATTGGCTCACCTTGTGTGGCTCAACCTTGAGTGCTTGCGCCAGGCGGGCTACATTATACCTCAAATGCTCGTTTCTCACAGGACGAGCATAGGGGCTGAGCCTTGTCATTGAAATCCGGATTTGGTGGTTTACCGTCTTTCCAGTACTCTGTGTAACGCGCTACTCGCAACTACAGGCCGTGATATGTGTTTCTATGGATGTAGATCAGTGAAGTGGAGAAAGAGCACACGATGGAAGTTCTGCGCTATGTGGTGGTGACAGTTCTGGGCTACCTGGTGGGGTCGTTTCCTACGGGCTACCTGATTGCCCGGCTGTGGAAGGGTGTAGACCCCCGCCAGTATGGTAGTGGCCGTACGGGGGGCACCAACGTCCTGCGCGCGGCTGGCAAGGGTGCAGCATTGCTCACCGTTCTCAGTGATGTGCTCAAGGGCGTGGTAGCCATCCTGTTGGCACGCGTGCTGGTGGGTGCTGATGGCGTCGTGGTCGTGGCTGGACTGGCAGCGGTATTGGGACACAACCGTTCCATTTTCCTGGGCTTTCATGGCGGTGCGGGGTCAATGACCAATGCGGGGGTTGTGCTGGTCTTGGCTCCACACGTTGTACCCGTCATGGCTGCTGCGGCGTTCGTTGCCGCGCTGCTCTCGCGAACTGCGTCCCTGTCCTCGATAGCCGCTGCTGTAGCGATGGTAGTGGCTCTTGTGATCTCGTTCTTCCTGTCGTTTACGCCCATAGCCCACGTGGTCTATGGCGTGCTGGCCTGCGTTTTGATTCTTTTCGAACTGCGACCGAACATCGAACGCCTGCTCTCGGGTTCAGAGCGTCGCGTGGAGCATTACTAGATCAGAATCTGCTTCAGAAACTGCTTGGTCCGCTCTTCCTTGGGAGCCGTGAACAGTTCCTCTGGTGTCGCCTCCTCGACGATGTGCCCCTCGCATAGGAGGAAGATGCGATTGGCGGCAGCCTTGACAAAGCCTATCTCGTGCGAAACCACAACCATGGTCATGCCCTCTTGGGCCAGGTCCAACATCACATCCAGCACTTCTTTGATCATCTCTGGGTCCAGTGCTGAGGTAGGCTCGTCGAAGAGCATGATTTTGGGCTGCATGGCCATCGCGCGCGCGATGGCCACACGTTGCTTTTGCCCGCCGGAGAGCTGCCCGGGGTAGACGTCAGCCTTTTCAGGAATGTGTACCTTGGCCAGAAGCTGGTGAGCGATGCGTTCAGCTTCTTCTTTTGATGTCTTACGGACAATGCGCTGTGCCAGTGTGACGTTCCCCAGGGCGGTCAGATGAGGAAAAAGATTGAATAATTGAAAGACTATACCCACTTCAGCCCTTACTTTGTCAATGTTCTTCGCTTCGGTCAGTGGGATGCCATCCACTACGATGCTTCCGCTGTCTACAGCTTCCAGGTGGTTGATACAACGGAGCAAAGTGGACTTGCCTGACCCACTGGGGCCGATGATGACCACGACTTCGCCACGTCTTACTTCCAGGCTAACATCGTCGAGGGCCACCACCTTGCCAAAGCGCTTGCTAACGTGCTCGATTTCGATAATGTCATCTGACAAAGCTTGTCTTCCTTTCTATGTAAGCCACGACACGGGCAAAGAATAGAGTCATTACCAGGTACAGGAGAGCCACCATCAGCCAGGTTTCGAGGGGCATGAAGGTACTGGCCATGAACTCGCGTCCTCTTCGCGTCATGTCGGCTACGGCCACCACGGAAACCAGTGAAGAGTCTTTCAACAATGCCACAAACTCGTTGCCTACCGGCGGCAGGATGACTCGCACTGCCTGGGGCAAGATAACGTAACGCATGGCCTGCAAGTAACCCATTCCTAATGAGCGCGCCGCCTCCATTTGCCCTTTGGGGACGGCCTCGATGCCAGCGCGAAATATCTCTGACATGTAAGCGCCATAGCAGACAGTCAGGCCCACCACAGCAGCCAGGAAAGGATTCAGTTTGACGTTGATCAACCGGACTGAGAGGGCTGGCCAGATGCCGGCCAGTCGTACTCCCAGATCTCGCAATAGAATAGGCAAGGCATAGTAGATGAACAGGAGCTGTACCAGCAGTGGGATGCCGCGGATGATTTCCACGTAGATCGAAGCTACGCCGTTGATGATGGGATTCTTGGCGATGCGTCCCAGGCCTCCGATGAGGCCTACGACGAGGATGAACAAGAAAGATGCCAGGGTAATGCCCAAAGTGACGCGAATGCCATCTGTGAGGAAAACGACAATACGCCGGTAAGGATCCGGCTCCTTGATGACCAGCAAAAAAGTTGTGAGGACGACGCCAGCGAAGAGCAGCCACCAGCGGTCGAAGCGCAGCAAGAGCGGTTTGGCTTTGGCCTCTTGGCCAGGTGTCATTATCTCGATCTCAGAACCCATGCGATCTAATGTCATGAGCAGCGCTCCTCTCCTGCCAATGATGAAACTCGGTCAGGGCTCGTGCCATGTGCGCACAGATCTTTTGCGCGAGTGGGCAGCAGGCGTGAAAGCGGTAGCCCGACGGTGGATTGATGGGATTGAGGGCCTACCCGATACTGACTTTCCGGATAGGCGCAAAGCATCTCCCCTCGTCACTTGATGCATTCAGGCACAGTAGATAGCAGGGCCTGGATATAAGAGTGCGGTGGCTGGGATACGTCTTGCGGGTAGCGATGATGGGTGCTGCACCGCTCAGCGGCGCAGCACCCATTGCGAACTGAACCCGGCTGTTACAAACTACAGCACGACACCGGTTTCGATCGTGCCTTCCTTCATGCCCTTGGCAATCTCCTCCAGCTTGGCCTTGACCTCAGCAGGAACCGCACCCTCTGTCTCATGGAAGGGTGCAAGCCCTACACCATCGTTCGCAGCCTCGAAGAGCAGGTTACCACCCTGCCAGGTGTCCCACACGGCGTTGCTGATTGCAGTGTAGACGGACACGTCCACCCTCTTCATGGCGCTGGACAAGAGCTTGTCAGATCCATCCACGCTGCCATTTCCAAAGGTCGTCAGGTACTCGTCCTGATCCACTCCGATGACGTACACTCCGTGCTGCGCCGCACCCAGAATGCCTCCAGAGCCTGTTGGGCCGCCAGCACCAAAGATTACGTCTGCGCCTTCAGCTATCTGCGACAGAGCTGCTTCCTTGCCACGAGCGGGGTCAACGAAGCTGTCAATGTACACGCCCAACACCTTGCAGTCAGGATTGACGTAGTGTGCGCCATTCTCGTAGCCCTTGCGGTACTTGATCACCGGCGGAATCTCCATGCCGGCCACGATCCCTACCACGTTGCTCTTGGTCATCAAGCCCGCCAGACAGCCAGCCAGAAAGCCCGCTTGGTCTTCTGAGAAGATCAACCCAGCCACGTTGGGAACCACTTCCGCCTGGGATTGGTCTACACCGGCAAGATTGATGTCAGGATACTTGTTGGCCACCGCAATTGTGGCATCCCCAATCATGAAGCCAACTGTGATGATCATCTCGTACCCTTCCTGGGCGAACTGCTCAATGTTCTTCTCATAGTCCGTCGGTGCCAGGGTCTCAATGAAGGCCGACTCCAGACCGAACTCCTCCACAGCCATCATCATGCCCTTGTAGGCAAACTCGTTGAATGTGCCATCGTTGACCTTGCCTACATCCGTGACCAGCCCAACCTTCACCTTCTTGGGTTCCGGTGCAGCTCTGCACCACTTGGCGTCAAGCTGGGCAATCAGGCCTTGATCCATCACTGCCTTGAGGCCTTTGTTGATGGCTTCGAGGACCTCGGGTGCGCCCTTCTTCACGGCGATGCCGTAGTACTCCTCGGTGAAGGGTTCGCCAACGCTCTTGATCTTGGTCGGGTACTTCCCTACGTAGCCAGCTACCAACGGATTGTCGGCGACTACCGCGTCAATCTGTCCGTTGATCAGATCCAGCATAGCCTGGGGGATTTCATCATACGTCTTGAGCGTGGCGCCGGCGATTTTTTCGACTTCCATGGCGCCCGTGGTGCCGATCTGTGCACCCACGACCTTGCCTGACAGGTCAGCAGGCCCCTTAATCGTCTCATTGTCAATCTGTACGCCAATGAGCTGGCCTGCGTTGTAGTAGGGGTCAGAGAAGTCCCAGCTCTTCTTCCGTTCCTCGGTGATGGTCATAGCTGAGATGGCCGCGTAGTACTGGCCAGTAGCCATGCCTGCCAGCAAGGGGTCCCAGCCGACGTTGATGAATTCAACCTCAAAGTCAGCCGACTTGGCAATGGCGTTCATCAGCTCAATGTCAAAGCCAACGATCTCTTTGGTTTCTTCGTCAACGTACTCGAATGGTGGCCAGGTTGCGTCGGTAGCCACCGTAATCTTCAACTTGCGCGCCGCCGGCGTCGGTGTTGCCGCTGGGGCACAAGCCGTCAGTACCATACTGATAGCGACGAACAGGGAGACGAGAGTCCAAAACTTGCCTTTCATCTTTCCACTCCTTGATTAGAATTGGTCAGCGGTTCACCAGTTGGATGCTGAGGGAACCCACCCCTTTATGAGTAGGACCGCGGCAATCTACACGTATTCGCTAAGGCGTGACCACCTCCTTTTGTTACCAAGATGCTTGACGACAAATTGTTACAGGCAAACTAGCCGCGTCAGTCAATCGAATTCTATGATTGATTATACTAGAAGTACATGCCTTGTCAAATCGCTAGTCCCTGCAATAGGCCAACAGATCGTTACCGGCCTGTAGGTCGCAGGTTAGAAGCAGGTCGGTGCTGATGCTCTCCAAAAGCAGGCGTGTGAAGAAAGCGATATGGTCAGCACATGCTCAGAATACCCATACGTCGAAAACTGCACTGTATAGTATGTCTTGGACAGCGCACATCCTGTGTTTGTAATTTCCAGCATTTCATGCTAAAATCTCCACCTCAGTTAAAGGTTGGCTTCAAGCGACCTTTCCGCTCCAGGTCATTCTGCCCGCCCCGGCAGGGTGCGCCTGCGGCAATCCCGAGGAAAGGAGGTATGACGATGCCAGGATATGAACTAGTCTTCATCGTCCAGCCTGAAATGGAAGAAGAACCCCTTACTGCGCTGGTGGAAAAGGTGACGCAAAACGTCAGCGATCTCAAAGGCCAGGTCAACCAGGTTGATCCCTGGGGAAAACGACGGCTGGCCTATCCCATCAAGAAGCACCTGGAAGGGTTCTATTTCCTGATGCAGGTGGAACTGCCTGCATCTGCCGTTCGCGGTCTGGAGAAAAGCCTCAAGTTGATGGAAGACGTTATTCGTTATTTGATTATGCGCAGAGACGAAACAGGGACCAAATGAGTATCCGATCACTATCCAAGGAGGTTAACTTGGCTACAGATACAGAAGGACAACAGCAAACAGCGCCGCCACAGCGCACTGAGCGTTCACAACGAGACGTGCAGCGAAGACGGCGGACGTTTCACCCGCGTGCCCGCAAGAGATGCGCTTTCTGTGAGAAGAAGGCTCTGCAAATTGACTACAAGAAGGTCGATCTGCTGAAGAACTATATGACTGACAGAGGCAAGATCAAGCCCCGTCGCAGAACTGGTCTCTGTGCCAGGCATCAGCGCCGCCTGACCACGGCCATCAAGCGCGCACGTCATCTGGCTCTACTACCCTTTACTATTAAATACCTTCGCACGAGCTGACTTCCTATTCATTTCTACAGGGGTGCGAAGACCAGCCGCATTTTTCATGCTGCCACGAATTCGAGGTAAGTGAATGGCAAAGACACCCAAGCAGAGACCAAAGGTCTTTAGCAAGAAGCAGCTGTCTAGAAGAAAACGGGAGGCACGGCACACGCGGATTCTATACATTGGTGGCGCTGTGACCGTCATCTCGGTACTCCTGGTGCTGGGCTTCGGCTTCTACCAGGAATACATCGTCAAGCCTTCCTCTCCGGTCGCAGTGGTTGGTGGCAACCCGATTTCTACCAGAGAGTATCAGCTTATGGTGAAGTATCGGCGTTTTGAACTGGCCAGCATGATGGCTAGGCTGCAGGATCAATTGTCTCGCCTGGATCCGACAGTGGAGGAGCAGCAGTTCCTTGTGCAGTATTTCCAGCAGCAACTAGAGCAAGCCCGACTTCAAGCGATGAATCTTCCTATGCAAGTCTTGGATGACATGATTGATGATGAACTAATCCAGCAGGAATCTGCCAGCCGCAATATCATCGTTACGCCTGAAGAAGTGCAGGAGGAAATCGAAGGGCAATTTGGCTACGAACGCAATCCGCCCACTCCCACGCCAACGCCAATCACGGCGACCGTAGCCATAACAGTGACGCCTATGCCTACTGAGCCTGTGATGAGCGGAGAGGAATTCCAGAAGAATTACGGCGAGTATGTACTGGCTTTGCGCAAGAACGTGGGATTCAGCGAGGCTGCCTTCCGTCGCTTGTTTGAGTCGAATGCGTATCGTCAGAAGCTGCAAGAGGTTCTGGCAGAGGAGGTACCCACAACTGGCGAACAGGTCCACGCTCGCCACATCCTGGTAGAGAGCGAAGAGGAGGCCAAGAGGGTGCTGGAGAGACTCAATGCTGGAGAGGACTTTGCAGCCTTGGCCACAGAGCTTTCGATAGACACCAGCGAAGGCGGCGACCTGGGCTGGTTCCTGCGGGGACAAATGGTTGCCGAGTTCGAAGAAGCCGCTTTTGCCCTCCAGCCCGGGGAAACGAGTGATATCGTGAAGACAAGCTTTGGCTACCACATTATCAATCTAATAGAACGTGACCCTAACCATGCTCTGGACGAAGCTAGTCTCTCTCAAAGGAAAGCCTCTGCTCTGGAAGATTGGCTCGCAGAACAACGGCAATCCGATACAGTGCAGCGCTACTGGTCCTCGGACAAGGTGCCGCAGGATTAAGGCCTGGTCGACCTAGCACGTAGTCTCCCCTAATTGCGTTGGTATGAAAACTGACTCGCTGTCTCATCGCAAAGACCGCTGCCCCGTCGAAGAGATGCCGGGACGCTTCGCAGAGAATGCTGAGAAAACTCCAGAAACTCTGCGCACCCTGCGTCTCTTGGCCACCGAAGGTGCCAAGAGGCTGCGTGCTCTGCGGCACAATAAACGCACCAACATACAATAGGTAGACCACCAGCTAGCAGGTCAAACAGGAAGATCCCCAATTATGCGTAGTGGGGCTCTTCTTCTTGGGCCGCAGCTAAGCCTTTTCGCGTCGAACTTCCAGTACGTCACGAAGGCTTTCCAGCCTGCTCAACACGCTGCGCAATTGTTGGATACCGCTTATCTGCAGCGTTGCCAGGATCGTGGCGGTATTGTCCCCATGTGTGGACACGTGGGCGGCACTCATGCTGATACCCTCGTCGGCTACTATGGAGGCGATATCACGCAACAGGCCAGGCCGATCGAAAGCTTCGATGTGAATGTCCACGGGATACACCTCTCGCGCAACTCCCCACTCCACTTCAATCAGGCGCTCAGAGTCAGCCATGTTCTTGATGTTGGGGCAATCACGACGGTGGACAGTGATCCCCGTCCCTCTGGTAATGTAGCCTACAATGGGATCTCCTGGTACGGGATTGCAACACGGTGCCAGACGCGTGAGTAAATCACCGACCCCCTTCACTCGAACACCTACGACGGAAGGCGGAGGTAGTACTGACTCGGGAAAGAGGAGGGGGCGGACCCCAATGTCCGCAAATTTACCAGCAATCTGCTGCGGGGAAATATCGCCATACCCGATGGCAGCCAGAAAGGTGTCCACGTTCCGGTACTTGAAAAGCTTGGCAATCTCCTCAAAGGACCTCTGTTCCAGGCCCAGCCGGTGCAATTCCTTCTCAAGCACTTCGCGCCCTTGGGCGATATTCTCGGTGCGCTCCTGCCGCTTAAACCATTGCCTGGCTTTGACCCGTGCCCGCGTGGTCTTGATATACCCCAGTTGCGAATTCAACCAATCTCGGCTGGGGCCGCCCTTCTTCGCCGTCAGGATCTCCACCTGTTCACCCGTATGCAGTTGGTAATCCAGGGGTACTAGTCGCCCGTTCACTTTGGCGCCACGACAACGGTGACCTATCTCGGTGTGAATGTAGTAGGAAAAATCAACCGGCGTGGCTCCTTGTGGCAAATCTATGATGTCGCCTTTCGGGGTGAAGATGTACACTCGCTCTGGAAAGATATCACTTTTTAATGACTCGATAAACTGGCTGGCATCCCCTACATCCTGATGCCATTCGGACACCTGGCGTAGCCAAGCGATTCTTGCTTCCAGGCTAAGATCGCGGCTGGCTTGCTCCTTGTAGCGCCAGTGAGCAGCGATGCCGTATTCCGCCACGCGGTGCATCTTCCAGGTGCGAATCTGTATCTCGAGCGGGCGGCCTTCCGGACCTATCACAGCCGTGTGCAAGGACTGGTACATATTATCCTTGGGCATGGCAATGTAGTCGTCAAACTGACCGGAAATTGGCCGCCACATACTGTGAATAACTCCCAATACTGCATAGCAATCCTTGACCTCTTCCAGTAGAATGCGCACGCCACGCACGTCATAGATTTCCTCAAAGTCACGTTCTGTTTCCTTCATTTTGCGATGGATGCTCTGGATGTGCTTAGGGCGTCCAGTTATCTCAGCGTCGATGCCCTCTTCCTTCAGCCTCTGACGTATGATGGTAATAATCTGATCAACGTAGTTCTCTCGTTCCTGACGTCTTTCTGCTAACAGG
>Ga0315543_1003274_pt1 | contig 14682 bp, 15 predicted proteins | sample SalMarSW160210MG_2_FD_203098 | JGI IMG/M metagenome (GOLD analysis project Ga0315543, IMG submission 203098) | Salt marsh sediment microbial communities from the Plum Island Ecosystem LTER, Massachusetts, United States - Salt Marsh Sediment SW1601-210 ...
TCGCCTCGATCGCGCTCACGCGCATGTCGCACCACCCGGCCACCCGTGACTATGTCGCCCGACGGCGAGCCGAGGGCCGCACAACCAAGGAGATTCGCCGCTGCCTCAAGCGCTACATCGCCCGACAAGTCTATCGACGCCTCGCCACGATCCCCGTCGGGGCTTGACAGCACATAGAAACATCCCGGTATCGAGGCGTACGCGTCCACCTTCGGGTAGCCGCTTCCCAACCGCCCGTCACTCCCAGTCGACGTGGTTCGACTCATACACCCCGTCGATGACGACCCATACCTCATCGCCGGTATTTCTCATAAAGCACTTCAGCTCACGGTCGCCGTCGGCGGCGTCGAAATAGTAACTATTGTCGGAGAACACCCCGACGCCGGTCTGGTCGGTCACGCATTGGACCTGATGGTTGCCCTTCTCGAGGCCCGACCAAGCCAGATTGACGAAGTAGCACACGGAATTGGTGCACGACGGCGAGGCCTCGCCTTGAGACACGGTGAGAACCATTCCACCGGGGAGGGGCAATGCCGGGGTGGTCGTGGCTGGCTTCGGAGTAGTAGCGGCCGGCTTCGGGGTGGCCGTCGTCGAAGAGGCGGGGGTCGGCACCGAGGGCTCAGCAGTGACCGTGACGATGTGCGCTGGCTCGTCGGACGACATACATCCCCCGAGGGCCATGAGCCCGATGAAAACGCCCACGGCTGCGAGCCCCACACCGACCCGAGCTCGGGTCGCGTACAGCGGTGAAGATGATGTGTGTGTCATGGCCCCCATTCTGGTGTACAGCGTCCTTCGGCACCACAGCCGGGGCCAGTTTTTCCGTGTCCGGGATTCACAGGGCCGCCCCGCCTCTGTACGCTCAAGAGATGGAACACCTCAAAGGTCGATTCGAGGATCCTAACGCCCTCGAAGCCGCACTCATGAAAGCCTCCGAAGACTCCGAACAACTGGCTCTCTTCTATGGCACCCTCATCAAAGCGATCGTGTACGTGATCGGGTGGCGAGTGGGCCCCGACGACCAGCGACTCCCCTCCAAGGGGGACGTCGTCTTCGCTCCTGGTGAGAAGATTTCCATTCCATTCGTCGAGCGCCCCGATGGCAGGACCCTGGTTCCGTTCTACTCATCGATGAGATGGCTCAACGCCTGCAACGACAGCGAGCGGCCAACGCTCATGATCCGTGCCTTAGACCTCTTCCAGCTCACGAAGGGCTCCTCTCTGGTGCTCAATCAGGGCTCTCCGTTGGGGAAGGATTTCTCCCCTGACGAGGTCACGGCCATCCTGGCCGTCAGTGACGCCTAACCGCTCTTCCGACACAATGGACCTATGGGCTACGTAAAGGTCGATCCGTGGAAGAAGGACCCCCTTCGCCTCCTCCTCGCTAATTCCCCGGAAGGCGAGCCCCTTGGGTGGCTCGATCTTGAAACGGGAACGATCACGATCGAGACTATTGAACACGCTGCCGAGGTCGCGACGGCGCTCACCCGGTGGTACCAGGGACACCGAGACGCTGAGGCGCAGATTCGCGAGGTCTCCGCACGGGCCGAGGCGCAGGCGAGCAGGGCCGCCAGGTGGACGGACTACGCCCCCAACCTGCCAGGTCAGGAAACCCGCAGGCGGGCCGAGTCGATCCGGGAGAAGATACGGAAGAACAAGCCAAGGTATTCATGGACGCCCGAGTTCCTGCACCTCGAAAAGCGCAAGCCGTGGATCAAGAGCGCCAAGGGCGAGGAGCGCATCGCTCGCATCCTTAAGCGGATGGAACGCAAGGGGCAGTGGAGGGTCCTCCACTCCATCCCGCTACCCGGAGGCGGCGACATCGACCACCTGCTCATCGGCACCGATGGCGTGGTCGTCATCAACACAAGGTGCTACCCCATGGCCAAGATGACCGTGACGCCCAACGGCATCTTCGTGGACGGTGCCCGTACCCGCGCGCACGAGCAGGCCCGCCGGCAGGCGGAACGTGCCTCGAAGGATCTGACGAAGGCAACCCACCAGCAGGTCAAGACCATCCCCTGCATCGCTCTCTATAACGGTGGCCTCATCCGCCCGGGAGCGCGATGGGCCGGCTCCCCCAAAGGCATGATCGTCGCCACCAACTGGAACCTTCGCCACGCCCTCTGCGAGGCGGACCAGGGCCTGACCGACGAGCAGGCCACGAAGATCTACGAGGCCGCCCGACGCTCGACGACCTGGGCTCGGTAAATCATCCTGCGGTTCGTCGAGTAGTGCCCCTATGCTGGGATACGTGTAGGCACCGCCTACCGCTTTCATCAAAGGATAGAAAGGCAGCGACATGTCGTTTGGCGAATCGATTAAAACCTGCTTGTCGAAGTATGCGGACTTCACGGGGCGCGCCCGGCGCTCGGAATACTGGTGGTTCTACCTGGCCCTCATGATCGTGAACTGGTTGTTCTTCTTCGTGTTGGTCGGCCCCGGCTACTTCACCGAGGTCGGCAAGGCCAACCCGGATCTCGGTAAGTACATGATTGGCATATCCGTAGTCTCCCTGTTCTCGATGGCGCTACTGCTCCCCTCCCTGGCCGTTCTCGTCCGTAGGCTTCACGACACGGCAAAATCGGGTGCGTACTTTTTCATCGCTTTGATTCCTTTTGTGGGAGGCCTTATCCTGCTTGTCTTTCTCGCGACTGAGGGCACCCGGGGCCCGAACGAGTACGGCCCCGACCCCAAGGCCTAGCCCTTCCCGGTGCCGCACCTCACTTGAGGGTCGGCTTATCGGTCGAAACACCTAAAAGGAAAAGGGAGGCGCGGCATGAGCCGCGCCTCCCCTTGCTGTTCGGTTAGTGGGACTACGCCTCGTCGTTCTGGATGCGGCCGCGACCATGCCCTGGTGTCCTGTTCTCTCTACGGCCTTCCCCTCTGCCGGCAATCCCCGGGCCGAAGCCCGAGCGGTAACCACGTCCGCCACCGCGGCCATGGCCCCGAGCATCCGGATCGGTACCGAGGTCGCGGAGGTTTTGCCTGATGCGCTCGAGCACGCGTTCGAAGGCTTCGAAATCGGCGGGTTCGATGCCCGCCGTCATACGCCCGGCATCGGCTTCGGCCCGCTCTCGCAGGTCGGCACGTATGGCCTCGCCCTTCTCGCTCAACGCCACAATGATGCGGCGCTTGTCGTCAGCGTCGGCCGTCCGGGTGATGAGGCCGTCGGCCTCCATCTGCTCCAGACGGCGCGTGAGGGTCGAACCCGCAATTCCGAGGCTCTCGGCGATGTCGGCCTGAGCCTGGGGTCCGGCATTGTGAAGGTGCCGCAGCACCCACCAGGCACTCATTCTGCCGGGCACTTCTGCGATCGTCGTTTCGAGGTGGCCGCGCATCGCGCGCGCCAGGCGACCCAACCTACGGACGAGGTTGTCCTCGCGGTCTCCGTGGTCATGTGGTGTGTTGTTGGGAGCGTCGCTCCCGGTCCCATTGATGGTGTTCGTCATGGGGCCTCCTTAATCTAGTCAATGGCTAACTATTCGTTAGCCAACTATCATATTATCGCCCCTGCGGCGCGGTGTCCACCCACTCATCGGCCCGATGACGGGCTACGCCCCTCCGGCCTCCGGGTGGGAAGCGGCATCGAGTTTGAACAGATTCTCCTGGATGACGCGCATCACGCGCCGGAAGGCGTCGATATCCCAGGGCTCAGCCCCCGCCATGAGGCGATCAACCTCAGCACTGCTGTGCTCCTGCGCCTCTCGACAAATGACCGCGCCTTGCTCGCTCAAGGCGACGATGTTTCGGCGATGGTCGTCCTTGTCGGGCAGTCGGATGATGAGCCCGGCCTTCTCCATCTACTTGAGCCTGAGTGTGAGGGTCGAAGAACTCACTCCGATACTCCGGGCGATGTCGACCTGTGCCTGGCGACCAAAGCGGTCTAGATGCTGAAGCACCCACCCTGTGCTCATTCCCCCAGAAACATCATTGCAGGCCAACTCGAGGCAATGCCTCATCGAGCGAGCTGTCCGCTCCATGGCTCGAACCAGGGCGTCACCTCGGAGCTCGAGACCAAAGACCGCATTCTCTCCGGTCATGATGTTGTTGATTTCCGATGGGTTGTTCTTCATCGTTGGGCCTCCCCGAAGACGCTTCACTGCGCCCACAAACCCGCCTCAATCTTCCCACATTCTCTGCCAGACCGCTGGGGGGAGACATCGCCCGCATCACCGTCTCCAGCCTCGCCTCCCCCCTGAAAATGCACGTTCTGACATAGCCGGTTTGTGATGTTCATAACTTGATTGGACCACGGGCCGACTGAACGGGTACTGTCGAACTTGGCGATCCTTGAGAGAAGAGACAGCCGACAACAAGCTTCGTGCCGTATGGCACGGATGAGCCGACGCCCCGGTCTTGAACCCTCAGCAAACCGGGGCGTTGCGCTGTCCCCGCCCGTGACCGTGTCGCTATCGCACTCGGGTCAACCCACACCCCTCGTCCCTGGAATAATGTCCGCCATGACCCGCATCCCGGAAAAGGCAACCGTCGATGGCCTCGAGGATCGCTGGAACGACGCCTGGGAGGCTCAGGACCTCTACCGCTTCGACGCAACCAAGCCCCGTGATGCGGTGTTCTCGATCGACACCCCGCCCCCCACCGTCTCCGGATCCCTGCACGTGGGTCACGTGTTCAGTTACACCCACACCGACCTCATCGCGCGCTTCCAGCGGATGCGTGGCCTTGAGGTCTTCTACCCCATGGGGTGGGACGACAACGGGTTGCCCACGGAACGCCGCGTCCAGAACTACTATGGCGTCCGATGCGACCCCTCCCTCCCGTATGTCAAGGGCTTCGAGCCACCCCACGGTGCAGTTGGAAAGGACAGTGACGTCGGGAAGGACGGTGCCGGAGGATCGGGCGGCGGCAAGGCCAAGTCGGTGCGTGCGGCCGACCAGCAACCCATCAGCCGCCGGAACTTCATCGAATTGTGTGAGCGGCTGACCGTCGAGGACGAGAAGGCCTTCGAGTCGCTGTGGCGGCACCTCGGGCTGAGCGTCGACTGGAGCCGCACCTACCAGACCATCTCGCCCGAGGCGCAGGCCGTCGCCCAACAGGCGTTCCTCCGTAACCTCACCCGCGGGGAGGCGTACCAGGCCGAGGCGCCGACGCTCTGGGACGTGACGTTTCGGACTGCTGTGGCGCAGGCAGAGCTCAAGGAAGAGGAACTCCCGGGGGCCTACCACCGGCTGGCGTTCAAGGCCGTGGCCGGTACCGAGCCGGGCGAGGACGTATTCATCGAAACCACCCGCCCCGAGTTGTTGCCCGCGTGCGTGGCTCTTGTCGCCCACCCGGACGACAAGCGCTACCAGGCACTGTTCGGCAAGACGGTCAGGACGCCACTGTTCGAGGTTGAGGTGCCGGTCGTCTCCCACTACCTTGCGACTCCGGACAAGGGTTCCGGAATCGCGATGATCTGCACGTTCGGGGACACGACGGACGTCACGTGGTGGCGGGAACTCCAGCTGGAGACCCGCCCGATGCTCGGTTGGGACGGACGGGTATTGTCCGACCTGCCTTCCGGCATCGAGAGCGACGCGGGACGTGCCGCATATGCCGAACTCGTGGGGAAGACGGTCTACTCGGCACAGGTGCGGGTCGTAGAGTTGCTGCGCGAGTGCGGGGCAATGGTGGACGAGCCGACCCCCGTCATGCATCCGGTCAAATTCTTCGAGAAGGGAGACAAGCCGCTCGAGATCATCACCTCCAGGCAGTGGTACATCTCCAACGGAGGGAAGGACGCGTCACTCAACGAGGCGCTCCTCGCCCGGGGCAAGGAGTTGGGATTCACCCCGGACTTCATGCGCGTCCGGTACGAGAACTGGGTCAGCGGCCTCCAGGGCGACTGGCTCATCTCACGCCAGCGCTTCTTCGGCGTTCCCCTCCCCGTCTGGTACCCAATCGATGGCGACGGAAACCCCGACTACGAGAACGTCATCGTCCCTTCGGAATCGGACCTGCCCGTCGACCCGTCGTCCCAACCGGCCCCGGGGTATGCCGAGGACCAGCGCGGAGTCCCCGGCGGCTTCGTCGGCGAGACGGACGTCATGGACACGTGGGCCACGTCGTCGCTCACCCCACAGATCGCGTGCAAGTGGCGCGACGATCCCGACCTCTTCGCCCGCACCTTCCCCATGAACCTGCGCCCCCAGGCCCAGGACATCATCCGCACGTGGCTGTTCTCCACCGTGGTGCGCGCCCACCTTGAGCAGGGGACGCTGCCGTGGAAGCACGCGGCGATCTCCGGCTGGATCCTCGACCCGGACCGGAAGAAGATGTCGAAATCCGTGGGCAACGTCGTCACGCCGGCGGGGCTGCTCCATGAGCACGGGCCCGACGCCGTGCGGTACTGGGCGGCGTCGGCACGGCTCGGGGTGGACGCGGCGTTCGACACGGGGCAGATGAAGATCGGGCGGCGGTTGGCGATGAAGGTGCTGAACGCATCGAAGTTCGTGCTTGGTGCGACGGGGATCGAGGCGGCGGCGAACGTCTCACTGGCCGAGGGCTTGCGGACGGCGATGCACGTGGTGAGTGAGCCCGTGACCGAGACGCTCGACCTCGCCATGCTGGCCGCCCTCGCCGATGTGGTGGATGGGGCGACCGAGGCCTTCGAGGCGTATGACCACACGCGTGCCCTCGAGACCGTCGAGACGTTCTTCTGGACGTTCTGTGACGACTACCTGGAACTGGTCAAGGCGCGGGCGTATGACGGTGTGGCACCCGGGAAGGCGGTCGAAGCGTTTGGCGTAGCGACCCCGGGTGCGGCGTCGGCGCGTGCGGCGCTTTCCATCGCGCTCGATGTGTTCCTCCGGCTGTTCGCCCCTGTGCTGCCGTTCTCGACCGAGGAAGTGTGGAGTTGGTGGCGCGACGGATCCGTCCACAAGGCCTCGTGGCCGGAGTCCGCGACGCTGCGCGTCAAGGGAAGCCCCCCCGCCTCGGCTTCCCCCGGTGTCCCCGCGCCTGGTGCCTCTACCCCTGCCTCTTCCGACCCCGTTGCCTTCCTGGCCTCGGCCGGGGCCGCCCTCGCCGCGCTCCGCAAGATCAAGTCGGAGGCCAAGGTCTCCCAACTAACCGAGATCGAATCGGTCGAGTTGCTCGTGCCCGAGGCCTCGATCGCCGTGATCGAGGCCGCCCGCGCGGACCTCTGCTCGGCCGGACGTGTGCGCTCGCTGACCGTGGCGCCCGTGCCCGACGCCGGGCCCGATGGCGAACCCGCCACCGTCACGACCCGCGATGCCGTGCTCATCATCGCCGATAAGGCATAGACCGGCAGACTCCCCTTTTTTTCCACAACTTTTGCGCTCGACATGCGAGATGGGGGCGCGCTCGCTAGCGTCTGACCATGAGACGTCTCGCTTCTCGATCCGCACTTGCGGTCGCCTCCCTCGTCGTCGCGGTGGCGCTGGCCGCTTGCACGGGCGGTTCCACGCCAATTCTCACTGGCATCCCGTCCGCCACGGCTTCCCCATCCCCGTCGGCATCACCCGATCCGTCCACCTCCCTCGCCCCCCTCACCGACGCCGAACTCCTGGCCCTCCTGCCGCCCGACGCCGCCTACCCCGACGTCCGCGGCGCGATCGAGACCGCCATCTTCTTCGTAGCGCAATTCCCGATCGTGTACGAAACCGGCGATCTTCAAGTATGGGACGCCCTCTCGATGCCCGAGTGCATTTTCTGTCAGTCGGTGCGCGGAAACGTCCGCGCTGAGACCGCTGTCGGCGACCACGAAATAGGCGGCAAAATGACTGTCGATCGCGACTCGATCGTCGCAAACTACTACGACGTCGATGGTTACTGGTACGTGACGTTTCACTACTCACAGAACCCTTCCTTCACTCAACATGCTGACGGGAAAACCGAACCCAGCGGCGATGGAGGAACTGGATCGACAAGCCTCCGCATGGCCCCCATCGATGGCATTTGGAAGGTATGTGATGTTGGCGTCGAACCGGACTAATCCACAATCCCATTTACATCTACGGCCCATCCGGCTTTCGCTGCTCACTCTCGCTGCTGCTGCTCTACTCCTGGGAGTGGATTTCGATGGAGATACCGACAATAAAAGCGTCACAGTCACCGCAACAGAGGCAGCTGCCCAGGGAGCACCGACCGCTGGGGTCACTCAATCGACCCGCATCGAGGAGTGGGTCCGCGCCCCCCTCTGCGGGGCAAGCGGCTATCGCCACGACATTTCGCTCGGCTGCTACTCTCCCGCACTTGAGGTCACCGTCCTCTGCCCCGATGGCACCGAAGCCCTCCCCCCGTGGTGGATGCGCTATCGACTCTCGTCCGGCGCGTGGTCGAATTGGCTGATGGTCGGGTACTACCAGTGCCCCGCCGAGATGCTTCGCACCGCCGTCGAGAACGCCTGGGCGCGGATGTACATCACCCCGAACACCATTAACGTCCAACCCGATACCGGCTGGGTCCTCACAACCGTCCCGACCATCGTCTATGTCGACCGCAATCCCCGAACAATGAACACCACTCTCCTCAGCACGCCCGTGATCATCCGCGCCAGAGCGTCGGCCTACACCTGGACCTGGGGTGACGGTTCCTCGCCCACCGTTACCACCAAACCCGGTGCCGCCTACCCCAATAGCACCGTCAACCACACCTACATGCACCACGAGGGTCCGGTGACCATCAGGCTGACGACATCGTGGACGGGCTCATACTCGACCAACGGTGGGGCTACCTGGCAAGCGGCACCCGGCACCGCCCACACCACCTCGACCCCCGTCACCGTGACCGTCTACGACCCCCACGGTCACCGCGTCGACTGCACCCTCGACGGCACCTGCGTCAGCGGCGCGGACGGCCCCTCCGAGACGTGACCAGCCCTACCTCCCCATCCGAGTGGCTCGGCCATTTCCCTCGGGCGGTGTCCAGGAATGCGATCCTTGCGAGGTTCACTCGTCACTCCCTGGACAGAGACCTTCGCGCAGGTCGAATCGTCCGGATCCTGCCGAACGCCTACCTGGCGATACAACACGCGGCGACCTTCGAGGGGCGCTCATCGGCCGCGCTCCTGTGGGCCGGACCTCGCGCCGACCTAGGTGGCACCTCAGCCGCGTACGCCCACGGGCTGATCCCCCAACCACCGGACTACATCACCCTGTGCGCACCAAAGACCAAACGACTCCGCGGCCCGGCATGGATCCGCGTCATCCAACCTACGCCAGCGATTTCTGTTCCACCCGTGGATGCGCGAGGTCTTCGAGTGACTCCCGTTCCGGACACATTGCTTCAGGTCTGGGCGGAACTTGGTACGGGGCCGGGGATAGCGATCCTCATCGAGGCCGCGCGCAAGAGCCGCATCCAATCGAGCGATCTCCTGGCTCGCGCATCCGAGTACCCACGACTTCGCTCACGGCGCGCATTACTTCGCCTTCTCGACGAGGCGCGGGACGGGGTCGAGAGTTATCTTGAGCACCTCGCAGCCACCCGAGTGTTCAATACCGCCGAGTTCCGGGGACTTCGACGTCAGCACCAGGTTCGGTCCTCGGGGAAAACCTACGTTCTCGACCTCTTCGACCAGGCAACTAGGGTCGCCATAGAACTCGACGGGCGTGCCTACCACGGGGAGGAAACCGCCAGAAGGCGTGACCTTGAACGCGATGCCGATCTCGCCGCGCTCGGCATCTTAACGATTCGACTGACCTTCGAGGACATCACCCGAAGGCCGGAATGGTGTCGGGACAGGGTAAGGTCGGCGATCGTGGTGCGCCGACGCGCCCTGGCGGCCTGACCTACTGGGGGCCGTCGTGCTGAGGCTCTTGAGCCGCTCACCAACACTCCCCAGCGCCCCTGCAGACAACCAGTGCCGAGATCAGCCCAGAAACCAACACTCACCGTCTGCAGGCACACCTCAAGCGCCCTTGCAGACAACCAGTGCCGAGATCAGCTCAGAAACCAACACTCAGGGACTGCAGGGAGGCCTCGCAGTTGCGCTCCTACTGGACCGATACCCCAACGAACGGACCCTGGACGCCCGCAGGTACGCTCCCACCTGGCGGAGAACCCGCGACCACGTCGTTACGCGGTCTTCGCCTCGGGTTCGGGGTCAGGATTCAATGCCGCTGCCGGCTGAGCGGCGGCGCCCCCGGCGCCGTCCTTCTTGTCTGCGCGCTTTCCGCGCGCCACAAACGCCGGCGCGACCCGGTCCATCACCGTGGACTTCGAGATCGTAACGGTCCCCAGGTCCTCGCTGCCCGGGACCTCGAACATGGTCTCCTGGAGCACCTCCTCGAGGATTGCCCGCAAGCCCCGCGCCCCGGTCCCCCGTTCGAGCGCCTGTTCCGCGATCGCCTGGATCGCCTCCGACTCGAACACCAACTCGACCCCGTCGAGCTCAAACATCCGCTGGTACTGCTTGACCAGGGCATTCTTCGGCTCCGTCAGGATCTTCACCATCGCGCCTAGATCAAGCGGCGCAACAGTCGCGACGACGGGCATCCTCCCAATGAACTCCGGGATCAGCCCATACTTGTGGAGGTCCGTCGGCTGGACGAGCTCGAACAGGTCCGAGTTGTCCGACTCCCTGAGCATCGCCCCGAATCCGATACCCTTGCGGCCCACCCGGTGCGAGATGATCTCCTCGAGCCCAGAGAACGCACCCCCGAGAACGAACAGGATGTTCGTTGTGTCGATCTGGATGAACTCCTGGTGCGGGTGCTTGCGTCCGCCCTGGGGCGGCACCGACGCCGTAGTCCCTTCGAGGATCTTGAGGAGCGCCTGCTGCACGCCCTCCCCCGAGACGTCCCGCGTGATCGACGGGTTCTCCGCCTTTCGCGCCACCTTGTCGATCTCATCGATATAGACGATGCCGCGCTGGGCCTTCTCGACGTCATAGTCAGCGGCCTGCAGCAGCTTGAGGAGGATGTTCTCCACGTCCTCGCCGACGTATCCGGCCTCGGTGAGTGCGGTGGCGTCTGCGATTGCGAAGGGGACGTTCAGCACCTTGGCGAGGGTCTGGGCGAGGTAGGTCTTCCCGCAACCCGTCGGCCCGATGAACAGGACATTCGACTTGGCGATGTCGACCGGCTCGGATGAAGCCTTGACGTCGCTCGATCGCACACGCTTGTAGTGGTTGTACACGGCGACGGAGAGGGCCCGTTTGGCCGACTCCTGGCCGACGATGTACTCCTCGAGAAAGTCATAGATCTCGCGGGGTTTGGGGAGTTCTATGAGCTCCTGTTCGACCTGCTCGTGGAACTCCTCCTCGATGATCTCGTTGCAGAGGTCGATGCACTCATCGCAGATGTAGACGCCGGGGCCAGCGATGAGCTTCTTGACCTGCTTCTGGGTCTTGCCACAGAAGGAGCACTTGAGCAGGTCGCCCGAATCGGTCGGCCGAGGCATCGCGCCCTCCTTCCCGTGGCGATACGGTCCAGCACCAAGCGACGGGACCGTTTTCCCGGACTTTCAGGCTACCCGGGGGGCGCAATGACGAGTGGCGACGCGCCCGGATCGCGACCGTTTTACGATCAGGCAGAATCCAAGCCCGACAGCACGCGTAGGAACCCGGAAATCGGTGGCGGGACCGCAGGGCCGACTAGGACTCCTTGGGGGCGTCCTTGCCCTTTCGACTGGCGAGCACCTGGTCGACGAAGCCGTACTCCTTGGCCTCCTGCGCGGTCAGGAACCGGTCCCGCTCGATGTCATCGCGGATCTTCTCCATGGTCTGACCGGTGTGGCGGGCGAGGGTTGCCTCGAGCCACTCGCGCATCTTGACCATCTCCTCGGCGTAAATCTCGATGTCGGATGCCTGAGCCCTCTCGCCCCCCTCGATGCGCGGCTGGTGAATCATCACCCGCGCGTTCGGCAGGGCGAGCCGCTTGCCGGGCTGGCCGGCAGCAAGCAGCACAGCCGCGGCCGATGCCGCCTGCCCCAAGCACACGGTTTGGATCTGTGGCTTGATGTAGATCATGGTGTCGTAGATGGCCGTGAGCGCGGTCTGGGAGCCACCGGGCGAGTTGATGTAGAGGGTGATGTCACGATCCGGGTCCTGAGATTCGAGCACGAGCAACTGGGCCATGATGTCGTCAGCCGAGGCATCGTCGATCTGGACTCCCAGGAAGATGATGCGGTCCTCGAAGAGTTTGGCGTATGGGTCCTGACGCTTGAAGCCGTACGCGGTCCGTTCCTCGAACTGGGGAAGGATGTACCGGCCTGTGATTTCGCGGCCATCCGATGTTCCGTTCACGCCTTGCCTCCCGCTGCGCCCGCGCCGGGCTTTGGCCCTGCCTCGCTCTCATGCTTGACGACCTTGTCAATGAACCCGTATTTGAGGGCCTCCTCGGCGGTGAACCACCGATCGCGGTCGGAATCCTTGGTGATCTGTTCGATGGATTTCCCGGTCTGAGCCGCGATCAGTTCCGCCAGCTGCTTCTTCATGTGAAGGATGAGCTCGGCGTGGATGCGCACGTCCGTCGTCGTCCCTCCGATGCCTCCCGAGGGCTGGTGCATCATGACACGCGCGTGCGGCGTCGCGTACCGCTTCCCCTTCGCCCCACTCGACAACAGGAACTGACCCATCGACGCGGCCATACCGACGGCAACGGTCGCCACGTCAGGCTTGATGTACTCCATGGTGTCGTAGATCGCCATGCCCGCGGTAATCGAACCCCCGGGCGAGTTGATGTATAGGTAGATATCCTTGTCTGGGTCCTCGGCGGCGAGAAGCATCATCTGGGCACAGATCGCGTTGGCGTTGTCATCCTGGACATCGGAGCCCAACCAGATGATCCGCTCCCTGAGGAGCCGATTGAAGATCGAATCCTGAAGCCCCATCCCAGAGGTATCGGGAGAGGCCATCATCGGGTTGTCCACGGGTCCTCCTTCGGAACGAACGGCACCTGTGTGCATGCCTCGACCCTAACGCTCGGAGGAGCCCGACCACGTCCGTTTCGGGCTGGTTTCGCTACGGGGTGAACGACGGGTGGCCGCCCGCGTCCGGCCTATTTCTTCTTCGCAGCGGGCTTCTTTGCGGCGGGCTTCTTCGCTGGACTCTTCTTCGTGGCTGACTTCTTCGCGGTGGACTTCCTCGCCGCGGCCGCCCTCTCGGCCTTGTACTTCGCCGTAGCCTCCGCCCGCTTCGCGTCCGTTTCCTCATCCCCCACAATCGGGGTGAGGTCAATCGCCTTGCCCTTCATGTCCTCAACCTTGGCTTGACGAAGCGCGATGGCGATGGCCTTGAACCGCGCGACCTCGGCGATCATGATGCCCACGCGGCCGGTCCGCTGGGCATGAACGATGAACTCCTCGGGTTCGATCCCGTACCTGCGGGAGGTGGTGACCATGTAGTCGATGAGCTCTTCCTCCTCGACCTCGATGTCGAGGTCGTCGGCGAGCTGGTCAAGAACGATCTGTTTGCGGACGGATTTCTCGACGTCCGCAGTAACCTCGGCGCGACGCTCAGCGTCCTCGAGCTTGCCCTCGCGCTCCAGGTGTTCGTTAACCTCTGCTTCGATCGCCTTACGGGGAAGATCGAACGCCTTCACGGTCTCGAGTTTCTCAACCAAGAGTCTCTGCGCCTCGACGGCCTGGTTGTTGACCTGCACGCTCGCTACCTGCTTGCGGAGGTCCTTCTTGAGTTCGTCTAGCGTGTCGAATTCAGATGCCAACTGAGCGAACTCATCGTCCGCATCGGGCAATTCGCGCTGCTTGACGGCCGCCACCTTGATGCGAACAAGGGCCTTCTCTCCGGCGTGTTCCCCGGCGGCGAGGGCCCCCTCATAACTCGTCTCCTCGTCGGTGCTGAGGCCGATGATGGCCTCGTCGAGCCCTTCTAACATCGAGCCCGATCCGACCTCGTACGACGTGCCCTGGACGGCGTCGACCTGCGCACCGTCGATGGTAGCGGTGAGGTCGAGCGTGACGAAGTCTCCGGAGGCGGCGGGGCGGTCGGCCCCGACAAGCACCCCGAACCGGGCACGGAGGGCATCGAGACGGATGGTGACATCCTCTTCCGACACCGTCGCGGGGTTCACCTTGAGGGTCAAGGAATCAAGGGCCGGAAGGGAGAGGACGGGACGCACCTCGACCGTCGCAGCGAAGGAGAATCCCTCGTCTCCCTCCACCTGACCCGGAACCTTCAAAATATTGATCTCCGGCTTTCCGATCGGGCGTAGGTCGTTCTCCTCGACCGCAGTGGCATACCATTCGGCGAGCCCCTCGTTGACGGCGTGATCGAGCACATCCCCCTTGCTGATGTGCTGCTCAAGGACGGGCAAGGGGACCTTCCCCTTACGAAACCCCGGAACGCTGATTCGCCTCCCAAGGTGCTCGTAGGCGTGCTTGATGCCCGGGGCAAGATCCTCTTCAGTCAGGCTGACCGTGACCTTCACCGTTGTGGCATCGATCGTCTCGACGGCGCTAGTCACTGAAGCTCCTCAAGGTCCCGTGGTCGAATGGCACCCCGAGAGTCTACCGGCTCCGAGACACCGGGTGGCTGCGGGTCGGGGTATTCGGCGCTTCGCGCCTCCGACCCCCTCCTTGCTCGCGTGATGAAGCAAGCAAGCTTGCTTCATCACGCTCACTCGTCGGGGTGACAGTGTGTTCCATCAGGACATAGGAAACTCATCTCTCAAGACATAGGAAACCCTTGGGCGCGAGGGTGCTCTCATGTCGAAAATCCGATTGGTGATTACCGCCGTTGTCGTCGAGGGTCGCAGCC
>Ga0315543_1003280_pt1 | contig 14664 bp, 12 predicted proteins | sample SalMarSW160210MG_2_FD_203098 | JGI IMG/M metagenome (GOLD analysis project Ga0315543, IMG submission 203098) | Salt marsh sediment microbial communities from the Plum Island Ecosystem LTER, Massachusetts, United States - Salt Marsh Sediment SW1601-210 ...
GCCGCTGTGATAAAGAATATTTCCTATCTTGAGGATTTGTTAGCTAACCCTCGGAAAGTATTATCACTTGTTGTCCAGGATGTTGAGGAGCTGAAATCCAAGTATGGTGATTCCCGGCGAACCGTAGTGAAAGCAGAGGAAATCGAAGAATTTCGTACGGAAGACCTTGTTCCTCATGAGACAATGGTAGTTACCTTTACTAACAGGGGGTTCATTAAAAGAATTCCTGCCAGCACTTATCGGCTGCAACACCGTGGCGGAAAAGGCGTCATGGGAATGGTAACCCGGGGTGGCGATACAGTGACCCACATCTTGGTAGCTGACACCCATGATAATCTCCTTTTCTTTACCAGCACTGGTAAGGTTTACTGTCTTAAGTGCTACGAGATTCCCGAGGATTCATCCCGCACGGCCAAGGGGATAGCCCTGGTTAATTTATTGCCTATTGACTTGAAAGATGAAGTAACTGTGTTGTTAGCCCTGGCAAGCTTTCCTTCAGACAAGTTCTTATTAATGGCCACTAAGGGTGGCGTGATAAAAAAGACTACACTAAGCAAATTTGCTTCGATAAGGAGGAATGGCATTATTGCTATGGGGCTCAGAAATGAAGATAAGTTGGTCTCAGCTGGAGTGGTTGCTGATGAAGATGAGGTCATCCTGGTGAGTCGAAATGGGCAAGCTATAAGATTTAAGGTCAAAAGCTTAAGGACAGCGTCTCGAACTAGTGGCGGTGTTCGTGGCATTCGTCTCGTCGACGATTATGTTGTTGGTATGGGCATTGTCCTTCCCGATGCTTATGTGCTCACAGTGACCGAAAAAGGTTTCGGCAAGCTGACCCCGATAAAAAATTATCCTGTTCATAATAGGGGAGGCAAGGGAGTGCGGGTTTATAGGGTCGGCCCGAAAACGGGTAATCTAGCTGTATCCAAGCTTGTTTCCCCGCGAGGCTCCCTGGTGATGTTATCAGCCAGGGGCAATGTGGTGAACATTCCCATGGAGCAGGTATCAATTCAGGGCAGAGGTGGCCGGGGAGCCAGGCTAATGGGCTTAGCCGAAGATGATAGCGTGGTTTCGGTCACCTGGGTTTTCCGGCACGATGAAATCCTGTGAGCAGAAATTACCCGTAGCTTTCTTTACATTTGATTACCGAAGAATATCGCTCAAGGTAAACTCCGCGAAGAATCTTATGGTGCTCAGGTCAAGCTCCGTGAAGGGGAATAATGTAGCCCATGCGCTAACGCTCAGGGTGACCAAAAGCCTTAAAGGACTATTGACATATTCGTAATATATGATGTAAATCTAACATAAGGAGGTGAATATGTTCTGCTCTAAATGTGGTGCGGAAAATCCTGAGGGAGCTAAGTTTTGCTCCAAGTGTGGCGCTGGGCTCGGTGTTGCTGGAGCGCCAACCGAAGGTGCAGCTACGCCAGAAGCGGAGAGTAGCACAGGTATGTCAGCCAATGTTGCCGGCCTTCTTTGCTACGTGGCTGGGTGGATAACGGGAATAATTTTTATAGTGCTGGAGAAGAAGAGCATCTTCGTTAAATTCCATGCCTGGCAATCCATTTTGACCTTCGGGGTACTGAGCGTGATCCAGATTATCTTATCAATAATTGGCGCTGCAACATTCATCTTTTCTCCCGGATGGTGGATTGTACATGTCCTGGGGATCATTGTCTGGGTGATAACAGGGATCCTGTGGATTATCCTTATTATCCAAGCTGGAAGCGGTAAAATGTGGAAGGTGCCCTGGGCAGGCGACTGGGCTGAGAAGCAAATCAGCAAGTAAGGTTTTTAAGGACTCGATGTCCCGAGCCTGATAAATCAGGCAACTACGGCTAGCTCTTTAGCATCGCCTATGTAGAGCTCTGTCTCGGGAAATTCTGCTTCTGCTATGCCATTGTATGATAGGCAGCCTCTGCCTGCGCTGTAAAAAATTGATATTTTCCCATGCTTTGGCGTAAAAATCTCCTTTAGAGATTAAATGGGGAGTGGTATAATAAGATTTAATATATGGGTTCTGAGGTTTTTTACCGCAAGTGGCGGCCACAGACCTTAAGTGAGGTGCTGGGACAAGAGCCTGTAACTCAGACTCTGCGTCATGCTGTGGAGAGTGGGAAAATAGCTCATGCCTACCTTTTTTGTGGTCCACGAGGTACAGGCAAAACCAGCACTGCGCGCATCTTAGCCAAAGCAGCTAACTGTCCTAATCAAGCAGGCGGCGAGCCGTGCAATGCCTGCGATATATGTCGTTCAATCACTGAGGGCAGGGCTTTGGATGTAATAGAGATAGATGCCGCCAGCAATCGTGGAATTGACGAAATCCGCAGCCTGAGGGAAAAGGCAAATTATGCCCCTAGCCTTGCTCGCTACAAGGTATATATTATAGACGAAGTGCACATGCTTACTGAGGCAGCTTGCAACGCCTTGTTGAAGACATTGGAGGAGCCACCTGGGCATGTAATTTTTGTTTTAGCTACCACGGAAGCGCACAAGGTGATAGCTACCATAGTATCGAGATGCCAGCGGTTTAATTTCCATCGCCTCCGGCAAACCGAGATAATGGATAAACTCAAGCTAATATGTGAGAAGGAGGGGATTCACATCGACTCTGGTTCCTTAGAGCTTATTGCTCGTGCTGCTACCGGCAGCCTTCGAGATGCCGAAAACATTTTACAACAGATGATTGCATACTATGGCAACCAAATTGAGCTTGATCAGGTTCAAGCGGAGCTTGGCATTAGCTGGGATTCACGTGTTAGAGAGCTAGCACGATGTGTAGTCAATAGGGATGTGGCTGCTGGGCTAAAAGTCGTAAATAGCATCAATAGCGACGGTGTTGACCTTCGTCAGTTTAATCTGGGCTTGGTAGAATACCTTCGAGGATTGTTGCTGTCTAAATCGCGATGCGAAGAGGCTCTGGATGTTACTAGCGAAGACTTAGCTGAGATGGGAAGCCTTGCGACCAATGCTACGATGGATTATCTGCTTAAGGCGGTTAAATCTTTCTCTAGTATAGATTTCCGGAGCGGTAATTACTCCGCTTTGCCTTTAGAGTTGGCTTTACTGGGTTGTGCTTTGTCTCCACCCACAGGACAAGAGCAACTAACTACGACTAAACCTTCGGAGGTAGTGGATGCCACTGAGACAATTGAGTCCTCAGACGAATCTGATGTTCCTGTGGCACCGGATAGCTCTGAAGTTCCAAGAGAGGTTCCAGTGGCAGTGGATAGCACTGAGATTCCAAGCAAGGAAATTTCTCAGGATATTGATTACCTCCGTAGCCGCTGGAGGGAGTTCATTAAATCTTTGCGAGGGGAAGGTTCCAGTGGCAATTTGGATGCTTTTTTGCGTAGCGCCTGCGATCCCATAGCCCTTGAGGATGATACACTGGTGTTAGGTTTCTATTATTCCTTCCATAAGGAGAAAATCGAAGACGCCAAATATCGATACCTGGTGGAGAAAAAGCTTCAGGATGTCTTTGGTCGGCCCTATAAGATACGGTGTATTTTAGTGGATTATAAAAGGGAAACTCCGTCCCAGGAAAGGACACAAAATCCGGTAATTAAAGCTGCTCTGGAAATGGGAGCCAGGATTAGTGAGGAGGAGTTGTAATCTTGGGCGAAGCCAAAAGAAAGGAGACAGATGGACAAATCAATATTACGTCAAGCCCAGCAACTTCAGGCAAAGTTGGCTAAAGCCCAAGAAGAATTGGGCAATATGACCGTGGAAGCTACCAGTGGAGGTGGCGCCGTCAAGGTGGTGGTTGATGGACACCAGAAGGTTCATTCTGTGGAGATATCTCCCGAAGCAGTAGATGATGGAGACGTTGAGTTACTGCAAGATTTGGTCATGGCTGCTGTTAACGAGGCTATTAATAAATCACAGGAGCTTGTTAATAAGCGTCTCAGCAGTTTGACCGGCGGTCTCAATATACCGGGCTTATTTTAGGAAGTTCCAATGAAATCTGAGATGTCAAAGTATTTGGTGGTTTTTCGCTATAGTCCAGACAGCAATAGAGTAAGAGGTCAGGGAAAATGAGATTTGTCGCTGAGCCTGTAGCTAGAGTAGTTGAGGAATTCAATAAGCTGCCTGGGATCGGACCAAAAAGTGCTCAAAGGCTAGCTTATCATCTATTGCGCAGCCCTGATGAAGAATCTAAGGCTCTAGCTGAGGCTATTCTAACACTAAAGGAAAAGATAAAGCTTTGTTCGATTTGTTTTAATATCACCGATTATGACCCTTGCCGCATTTGTCAAGATAAAGAGCGTGACCATTCCAAAATTTGCGTTGTGGAGAAAGCCTCAGATATTCTCCCTTTGGAGCGGACGGGGAAATATAACGGCGTTTATCATGTGCTTCATGGAACTATCAGCCCGACACAAGGGGTAGGGCCTGAAGAGTTGAAGGTAAAGGAGCTTCTGGCCCGCCTTAAAGATGATTCAGTAAGCGAAGTGATTGTGGCAACTAATCCCAATGTAGAGAGCGAAACTATGGCTATGTATCTGCAACAGATTATTACGCCTCTAGGCGTTCACGTCACCCGTCTGGCTCGTGGCTTGCCCTTTGGTGCTGAGTTGGAATATGCTGATGACCTGACCCTGGGGCAAGCACTGGAAAATAGGCGAGAATTCTGACAGGGCGTACATGGCTACACCTCGAAGATAAGACAGAAATTCTGTAGCAGATAAGTCTTCCCAAAAAACCTGAAGGACTTTCCAGCTTATCAACTTGCCATTATGGGTGGGTATGAAAGACGGCGCGCGGCTCATATTCTACAATTTACTGACTTTCTTAACAATCTGAAAAATCTCGAAAAAGCGCTTGCCTGTGCGGGGCGTGATATACTATGAACCAAGATTCTGGGAAGCTAAGCCATTACAAATTTAATTATCTATTTAACAAGGAGGGAAAAATGAGGACAAAAGAGCAATATGTACAGGGTCTGGCAAAAATGAAGCGAAACGTCTACTTCAATGGTGCGCGAATCGACCGTACAGTCGAGCTACAGATGGACTGTATAAATACCATCGGTACCACATTCGACGAGGCTGCCAAGCCAGAGAACCAGGACCTGTGCACCGCTATCTCTCATCTGACCGGCGAGCGAATCAGTCGCTTCAATCACATCCATCAGAACACCGATGACCTCCACCAGAAACAGGATATGACCCGCATGCTCTGCCAGAAGGTGAGCGGATGCATCCAACGGTGTATGGGCATTGATGCAGTCAACGCCATCTACAACGTTTCTTACGAAGCGGACAAGACGAATAACGGCGCCACTCAGTACCACGAGAACTTCAAGAAGTGGCTCAGACGTTTCCAAACCGAAGACCTGGTGGGTTGCTGTGCTCAGACGGACGTCAAGGGCGATAGGATGCTGAGGCCTGCTAACCAGCCGAATCCCGATGCTTACGTGCATATTAAAGAAAAGCGCAGCGATGGCATCATCGTCAGCGGTTGCAAGCTGCACATCTCCGAGGCATCAGTTGCCGATGAAGTGCTGGTAGTGCCGACACGAGCATTACGCCAGGAGGACAAGGACTATGCTGTAGCCTTCGCCGTCCCTGGAGACTGGGAAGGAATGAAGCAAGTGGTTTCCATACGAAACATCCGACGCAGGGAGCATTTCCAGCGTGGGTTCACACCTGGTGCAACCGATTCGTACGTTATATTTGAAGACTGCTTTGTACCCTGGGAGAGGGTATTTCTGGCCGGCGAGTACCAGCATGGCGGCGTATTAGCTTTACTCTTTGCCCTGTTTCACCGTCACTCCTACTCAGGCTGCAAACCTGCTCTTGGTGACGTACTGCTCGGTACTGCCGCTCTGGCTGCCGAGGTAAACAACATTCAGAGAGCACCGCATGTACGTGAAATGTTAGCCGAAATAATTCTGGTCACCGAGATGGGTTATGCCGCCGGATATATTGCTTCTGACCTTGGTAAGCCAGAGGTCTACATGCCTGGCGTGGGATTCGTGCCCTATGGCCCCGGCTCCTATATACCCAATTCGATTTACTGCAACGTCGGCCGCTGCCTGACAGGTGAAGCAGTATGGCGCGAGGCAGAAATCCTTTGTAACATATCAGGTGGTACGCCCGCCACTTTCCCCCACGAGAAAGAATTTGTCAACCCGGAGACCAAAGACCTGCTCTTAAAATACACCAAGCGAAGTCCTAATATGTCGGCGGAGGACCAGGCTCAGTTATGGCGATATATGGAGGATGGGTTGGTTTCAGGAGCTTCTGGTGTAGCCAGGTTGGGAGCTTATCACGGTGGTGGCTCGCCCATAATGGAGCAAATTGCTATCACCACGCAGTACGACATCGAGTCCAGGAAGAAGCTGGTTAGATATTTCGCCGGGATGAGTGATGGCGACCGTGATGCCCTTAGCAAAAAGATGACCTAGTCAGGTGCGACACCTGCCGAGGCATCCGGGCTATAACAGATAAGTCTTCTCCAGAAACCTGAAGGATTTCTGGCTCATCAACTTGCTATCACCCGACTTTGATAGTTTCGTAGCCAGAAAAGGGTGGTTTTCACTGCAAGGCACCTTACCGGACAAAGGGGAAGGTGGTTAAACTGGCAAGGGCTCTATATCCCGGGCGAGAGCCGGAGCCCCATAGTGGTGAAAGCATTCTGTGCTAGGGGGGGACAAGTCTTTCCGTGTCAGGAAGAACTCGCCCTTCATCTCCACCCTCACTGCCTTGACCTGCTGTGATGTCTCTCCTAAGTTTCGGGCGTTCCTTCTCTCCATATTAAAGCCCCAGCCTGGGCAGCTATTCCCTCTCCTCTGCCGATGAAGCCCAAACCGTTGGTGGTGGTGGCTTTGATCGTCACCCGTGTTGAATCTACACCTAAAGCCTGACCGATGCCTTTTCTCATTTCAGGGATGAAAGGGGCAAGCTTTGGGCTTTGCGCTATGATAGCAACATCAATATTGGCCACCTTGAATCCTTTAGTTTTAAGCAGCTCGCTGGTCTTGCTTAACAAAACCAAGCTTGAGATATCTTTATATTCCGGCTGCTGAGGAGGGAATAATGTGCCGATGTCGCCCAGATCAGCAGCGCCGCATAAAGCATCTATTATGGCATGGGTTGCCACATCAGCATCGCTCCAACCTGATAAGCCTTTGTCATAGGGGATATCAACGCCTCCCAGAATTAGCCTTCGCCCCGAGACCAGGGGATGGCTATCCCAGCCAATGCCGACCCTTAATTCCTCTTTCATTCTTGAGCTCCTTAGCCATAAGTTTTTCCACGATGTCTTACTCGCATAACCCGAGCAACTCTTTCCTCTTTACTTTTCTAAGTCATTATTAGTATACACCTAAACTTTGTAACATGGCTTCCCGGCTTCCCCACTTGCCAAGCATACTGATGGCACCGGACTTTTGTTCAACAAAGTCACAGGCTGCTGATTTATTGACACCCGTGTCACGTACACATCGGATTTCTGTTGTTATTCTGCTGGCGATTACCCCACCCCATACTTCTCTTGAAGGCTTCGTGTGTTATGTGGTGACTGAAAAGTCGTTGTGAGGCTGGCGAAGCCAGCCGAAACCTTGTTGTGAGTGAAAGGAGGGAACTCAAGGAGATTGCTTCACTTCGCTGGAAGCAAGGGTTGCCACGCACCTTTCGGGTGCTCGCAATGACATTCCTGTTCTGTCATTGCGAGGCACGATAGTGCCGAAGCAATATCTGTGGGGGAAATGGGGATTGCCACGCCCCGACAAGTCGAGGCTCGCAATGACAAAGGAGGTGGGGTGCTCGCAAGACAGCTAAAACTGACGACTCTTGCAGGGCAGGGACTCGCCCCCAATTCAGGGAAGCCCACAAAGTACTCCCCCAAAAGTCCTATTGACAAAGTAGTAAGATATGCTACATTGTAGTTAGGTTCGGGAAAAATATATTATTACGCTCTGGTTGGCTCGAGTTAAGACATAGCGAACAAGCTTTACTCTAGCCAAAGGGCGAATTAAACTTTGATGGATTACTGAAATGGATACGAAGGTACGTCAGATGGAAATTAATCCGGAGATAAGGACACAGATTGAAAAGTATCTGGAGCAGCAGGGGTATAAAGTAACCGAAGGAGCCAAGCTCACCGGGAAGTCAGGGATTGAGCATACCTTTGATATGCTGGCTCAGAGAGACGATGGTTTTACTAGCTACACTATAGCTATCGGCATTGCTATTGCTTCCGGTGACAGCAAGATAGAGGCGGGCACTATTTTCAGCCTAGCCAATAAAGCCTATGATTGCGGCATCCTTGATAGGATTCTTATTGTTATTCCTGAACTTAGTCAGGAAATGAAACAGCTGGCTCACAAACAGCGAATAAAGGTTATTGATGGCGAACGAATTGAGCAACTGCTAACGCTGAAACCCACGCGACCAGCTAAGCCCGAGAAGCCGGTCAAGGTTGAAACAGAGGCAGACCTGGTCAGATCTTTAGCTAACCGGGGCTACGGAGTAAAAGAGAAGGCCAGAATTAAAGGCCGGTCAGGAGTTGAATATACCTTTGACATACTGGCTAATAATGAAAACGATCAGGTGGAGCACAGGCTGGCTATAGATTTCCTCAATGGCGAGAAAGAAATTAGCCTGGAGCAGATAATGTTATTTGATACTAAAGCCTATGAGATTGGCGTTGACGAGAAGGTCATTGTGGTATCAGTGGAGCTTAGCCCCAGCGCACAACAATTTGCCCAGCACCAGCAGATAAAAGTCCTTAAGTTGGGTCAAGAGATAGGTTTTGAACCTGGGACTGAAGAGTTGCCTGTCCGCCCGGCAGAGAAGCCGGTCAAATTGGACCAGCCGACTAAGCTGCTGAGGCAAAAACCTCAGCCCGAGGCATTACAATTGATTCCCGAGGTGGTAGCCAGAAGATACAATGCCATACCCCTGACCATATCTGGTAGGACAATGGAAGTGGCTATGGCAGACCCGACTGATATTTTTGCTCTGGAGGCTCTTGCCGCCCAGAGCCGAATGAGGATTAAGCCTGTAGCTGCCACTGCCAAGGAAGTCAGGGACGCTATTGACTTCAATTATAAAGCCTATAGCGAAATTGAAAAGCAGGTTTCCAGTATCTCTATACCGGCTGAAGTAACTGATGAGAAGCTTGCCATTAGTGCTACTACTGAGACCCCTCTGGTTCAGGCTCTCAATCTCATAGTTGATGAGGCAGTCAAAGCCCGCGCGTCCGACATTCATATTGAGCCAGAAGAAGATAGAGTGCGAATACGCTACCGGATAGATGGCACTCTTCAAGATATGATGTCTGTACCCTTAAGTGCACACCGAGCACTTATTTCACGAATCAAAATCCTGGCTGAGATGAATATCGCTGACCATTTTCGTCCTCAGGACGGTCAATTCTCTACCGAGGCTAAGGGGCGCGAAATAGATGTCAGAGTCGCCACCGCTCCCACTGTCATGGGTGAGACAGCAACCCTGCGGCTTCTGGATAAGTCACTGGCTACTCTGGGGTTATCAGAGCTTGGTATGCTGCCTGATAGCCTGGCAAAGTATGAAAGTATGCTCAAAGTTCCCTATGGTATGATTCTGATTAGCGGTCCTACCGGAGCTGGCAAGACTACCACTCTATATGCCTCAATCAATTCCCTTGATACTCAGGGGAGAAACATCATTACTATTGAAGATCCTGCCGAGTACCGATTTAAGGATATCAACCAGATTCAGGTCAACTCTCAGGCTGGCATCACCTTTGCCAGTGGCTTGAGGTCTATACTTCGTCTTGACCCTGACGTGATACTGGTTGGTGAGATACGCGATGCCGAGACAGCTAACATAGCTACTCAGGCAGCCTTAACCGGGCACCTGATGCTGTCTTCTATCCACGCTAATGAGGTTGCCGGAGTGCTCTCCCGTCTCCTTGACCTGAAGGTAGAGCCTTTCTTGATAGCCTCAGCGGTTATCGGTGTTGTCGCTCAGCGGATGGTGCGCCGCGTCTGCCCTGATTGTAGTCGCCTTATTGAGGCCCCCCTTATCGAGCAGATGGCTTATGAAAAGGAAATGAAGGAGAAGCAGACCGAGTTCCTCTACGGTACCGGCTGTAAGTCCTGCGCCTATACCGGTCACCTGGGGCGGACGGGTATCTTTGAGATCCTAACCGTGAGCGACTCGATAAGAACGATGATCTGTAATCATGCCAGCAGTACTGCCATCCGAGAGCAGGCCCTTAAAGACGGTATGATAACTATGATGAATGATGGTATGCGTAAGGTGAAGGAAGGTATTACCACCCCTGCTGAGGTGGTGCGCAATGCCTATATTGCAACTTAGCCGCTAGGAGGTCATAAATGAATTTTACTTATATTGCTTATGGTGAAGAAGGTAAGAAATTAATTAGTGGCAAGGTTTCGGCTGCCAGTGAAGAGGCGGCAACTGAACTGTTAGCCTATGGCGGCTATCGTGCGCTCAGCCTTAGGCCAGTTCGCCCCTGGTTTAATAAAGAAAGACTGCAATCCCTCTTTGCTCGGATAAAGCCGGCGGAAATAATCATGTTTTCCCGCCAGCTAGCTTTACTCCTTGAATCCGGTACTGATATTGTTACTTCTTTGGACTTATTACAAACCCAGATAACTAACCAAACCCTGCAAAAAGTAATCACTGAGATAGCCCAGGACATTCGTGGTGGTAGTTCGCTGTCGACGGCTCTAAGCAAACACCCTCAGGTTTTTTCTCAAATGTATCACCGGGCAATAGCTGCCGGCGAGCAAGGTGGTAACCTGGAAGTGGTGCTGAGGCAAATGGCTGATTATCTGGAGAAAGGAGTCGTCACTCAGAAGAAGATAAAGGGTGCCTTGACCTATCCCATTATCGTTGTTTTTGTCGCTATTGGTGTGGTATTGATATTGGTCACCGTTGTCTTTCCCACCTTTGTGGGCTTCTATTCTCAACTCGATGCTGAGTTGCCTACGGCTACCAGAATTCTTATAGGCATTGTTGGTTGGCTCCGCCATTTTGGTCTTTATCTTCTGCTTGCGTTTGTAATTGCGATTGGCGCAATCTATCTTTATAGTAAGACCCCATCCGGGAAGTACCGCTGGGATAAAGTGATGATTGGTTTGCCTTTATTCGGGCGTATCATCCAACTTGGTGAGCTTTCTCGTTGCTGCCGGACTATGGCATTGTTAATCAGAGTTGGCTTACCCCTACCGGAAGTCCTGTCCGTAACCATTCGCAGTACTAACAATAGTGTTATAGATGAAAGTATGGCCGGAGTTCAGCAAGAATTGATGAGAGGCGAAGGCTTGTCTCGACCTATGGAAAAGAGGAACATTTTCTTGCCTATGATGACGCAAATGGTGAAGGTTGGTGAGGAAACCGGTAACCTTGAGAACACACTAAATACTGTAGCCGAAAGCTTTGAGGCGGAGGCTAATGACAAGACCAACTCGCTTGTGGCGCTTATTCAGCCAGCGACGACGATAATTCTGGGTTTAGTGGTTGGTTTTATTGTTTTAGCCATGGTGTTAGCTATGTACTCTGTCTATAATCAGGTAAATATCTAGATGAGGGTTATTAAGAAGGCGATGACAAATTACAAAGCTCAAAACCCAAAAATTAAAAAGAGTTGAAAGGTACGTAGTGGCGGAGTTTATCTCCGCCTGGGGTTGAAAGGGCAGGGACAAGCCCTGCCCCTACAGAATTAGCGGGAAAATGAAAAAACTAAGACTGAATAGCCAGGTAAGGAAAGCCTTTCAAGGCAGCTCCAGGGGCTTCGCTTTTATTGAGGTACTGCTAGCCATAGCTCTCCTGGGAGTAATTAGCATCGCCTTCATGAGCGCCCTATCTACTACCTCCACGGTCCTCATTATTGCCGATGAGCGGACCACTGCCGAAAGCCTGGCCAGAAGGCAGATGGAGTATGTTAAGGCTCAGAGTTACAGCCCTGAGTCGGTGTTGACCCAACCCATTTATCAAAAAATTGAGGGTATCCCCGAGGGTTACTCTGTCTGGAGTGTCGACCGTGCTGGTGATATTGTTGAAGAGATAATAGGTATACCCTGGGATAGCGACGATAGCAAGCCGGCAGATACGGACAGTGGCCTTCAGAAGATAGCACTGGTGATTATTCACAAGGACAGGGAAAACCAGGATAAGGTGATATATACCTTTATTAACGACAACCCTGACTGGGCCGACGACGTAGCAATCACATTGGAGGGGTATAAGGTAGACCGCTGATATATGAGGTATGGAGTTTGAAAACCACAGATTACAAATGGGAGATTGAGATTTGGAACTTCCATGGAATCGCGGCTGAATCTCAAATATAATGAAGATGAATAAGCTGAAGAAAGGTGAAGAGGGTTTTACTTTGATTGAGCTGCTAATAGCTATCGCTCTTACCGGTATTATTACCACGGTTGTTACCATGGCTATTTTCCAGACGTTTACCGGGACTACCCGTAGCGCTAACCATATGGTTGCGGTCAGGCATGTGCAAGAGGCAGGTTATTGGGTTAGCTTATATACCTACCCAGCTCAAGGCACAGAGATAACCGGAGACTCGGGCTTCCCGCTCACCCTGGACTGGGTCGATTTTGACACGGGTGAAAAACATAAAATTGAGTTTAGCCTGGATAGCTCCGGTCTCAGGGGGAAGTATTATGTCGATGGTGTCCTTGATGAGGAGAAAACCGGTAAGATTCCTGTGTTTGAGTTTATTAACCCTGACAAAACTAAAACCAATTGTCAGGTTAGTGGTGGCAGTGCCTTTAGCTTGCCTGATATTGGTGATGCGTTCGATATTATCGGTGAGGCAACGACAGATGATAAGGGCGTAATAATCGTTAGCGCAGGAACTGTCTCGGTCACCACCGCTGGCGGTGCTACCTATGACTCGGGTACTCACGAATGGGAAACATTCGACGCCGGGGACATTATTACGGTTACCGCCACCAGTGCCGACACAATAGGCAGCTGGACGTCCGAAACTCAGGCTGCCGCTGCTGGCATAACCGTAGATAGCGGTGCACAATCTGCTACTCTCAGTAATTGTAAGGTGCTTATTTTCACGGTAACTGCCACGGTGGGCACCGGTGGACAGAAAACAGAAGAAACCAGGATATATAAAGTTGTGCCCAAACCAGCCTCATAACGGCCAAACATTATATAGTGCTTCTGCCCTGCTCCTGTATTTTTTGCATAAATGCCGCGGGATTGCCATGCTTCGCTCGCAATGACAAAAGGAAAATAGTGGTTTGCGAAAACCGTAACATAAGAATGTAGTGGCGGAGTTTATCTCCGCCTTACCCGGGCGGGGACGAGCACCGCCTTTTTTCATTTGGAATTTAACCGATAGGTTCTATCCTGTGTCCTAAGTCGGTTCAAGGGATGGCACTATGCTTCATCCAGGTCCTTTCTGGTAAAACCAAGGTCTCGCAGAATGGCTACCAGAGTACCTTTGGGAATATCTTTACTGCCACGATTTGGAATGGTTGTGAAAAGTTTACTTTTGGGGTTCCACCAGATTTCATGAGAACCTGGAGCGTGGCGAACAAGTTCACAACCCAACTTACGAAGCTTCTTGATCAATATGCGATAGGTCATACTGGGACAAGGAGGTTAGTGTGAAAAGGTGGCTCGGTTGCTTGCAGGGTCTGAGGAAGAGGGACACCGTTTTCTCGCATGGATTTAATCAACGCTTGAGCTACCCCGGGCGAGAGTTTAATCACTTCCTCTATAGTATCCGCCTGAACCAAGAAACCCGGCAAAGCTGGGCTTCTAGCCAGATAGCCACCTTCCTCCAGGGGCTGGATTTCAACAGGCAAAATATACTTCGCCATACTAGCCATAGCATAGCAGAGAAGTAGATAAAGGGTCAAGTAGCCAGACGAACACCGTTTAACAATCACGTAAAGAGAAATCTTAAATCCCAGTCACCAAATCCCAAATAATATAAACTGACCAAAATCCAAAGGACTGAACTGTTTTGCCACCTGAGCACCCTGATTTCATCAATTTTTTCGAAGAATTCTTCTATTAAGGCTATTTTACAGAGTCCCCCTCTTAAGATAAGAGGGGCAAGGGGAGTTATGAAAACTATGGAAGTAACCCCCTTTAATCCCCCTTACTTTAAGGGGGAGATTTGAGGGAAGAGGCAGTTTTGGAATTTGGAATTTAGCCAATGAGATTGCCACGCTTCGCTCGCAATGACATCCCCTCCTGTCATTGCGAGGCTGGCTTCGCCAGCCGAAGCAATCTCGGTGGGGGCAATAGGGCTTGCCACGCCCCGGCAAGTCGGGGGCAACTACAAGAATTTGCTGTGGTTGCAGCTAAGGATACTGGAAAGGCGAATGTTTCCGAGAAACCAGTGGACAGACTTCCTAGGCGATGGTATATTACTGAGAAGCGGAGTAGTTTGTGAAATTAAGTAGGACAGTCTGGTCTTATTAAGCTAAGGGGGAGATAGAGATGACAAATGTTAAAGACCTAACCATTGATGAGTTGGAGTATTTAATAGAGCAGAAAATCTTAGAGGTTCTCGGGGACCCCGAGTCCGGGCTAGAACTGAAGGAGGAATTTAAACAGGAACTGAAAAGGCGCCTGGAAAATCCCTCAAGCAGGATTCCACATCATGAGGTAGTGAGCAGGATTGGTTAAGAAAGATAGTCGTAATTCAATT
>Ga0315543_1003282_pt1 | contig 14654 bp, 16 predicted proteins | sample SalMarSW160210MG_2_FD_203098 | JGI IMG/M metagenome (GOLD analysis project Ga0315543, IMG submission 203098) | Salt marsh sediment microbial communities from the Plum Island Ecosystem LTER, Massachusetts, United States - Salt Marsh Sediment SW1601-210 ...
CGTTCCTCACTTGTCAATTCAACTATATACTTTTTCATTTGTGGCCTCCTTACCAAATATATCGTTTTTGGATATATCGGCAAAAAGACCTTTATATCTGTATTTTATCTGTGACAGACTACTAGGCTTACACATAATGCTGAAGAACTAAGGTATTCGACAGGCCTTGCTGTATAAGATGGAGTTGAAAATCTAACATGTGCTACAATAGTTCTTGGATTCACCGAAGCGGACAAAATACATCTCTCCGATTTTTTAACATAGCTCAAAACATAGTCTATATGATTGGAAGAAATACTAGAGAGATCGATTGTCGTTCGGCCTTTAATTCTATCGACCTTCCTCTGAGGTACTAGTATGCCACAAGCCTTGTCCAAATCCATTTGCTCTCAACACCAAAATGAATATGCTAAGCCTTTTAATCCTGCTTTTGTGGCCATGTTATAAATTCATTAAAAATACAGGATTACTACGTTACGATTAATAGAATATCGACCGAACTCATTTTATAAATTTAATATATTAAACCTCCAAGCTGCAAAATGTCAAAAGCCAAATATTAGTTTTTCTAGGTAAAATGCCAATGTTTAGAGGTGAATTGGCTGCAATCTCCGCCATATCTACAAATTAAGCAGAAAAGTATTTTGTAAATCCATCCCATCGTACCCATATTCCGCATCTGCACCATCAGCAAGCTCTGTGCGGCACATAAAAAATCACAGGCAACATGTCCCTTTGTAATCTTGATTTATAAATCTTCGTTCTATAGCTTACGACCTTATCATCATTGGATGGAACTCACAACCCACCAAACAGAAGCAACTGTTCACTGCTAGATGCAGCTCTTTTCTTCTTACGTCCCGTTCTTTTCCTTTTCAGGAAGCTTTCCGGATCAATATAAAACAACATGCCGTCCGGCGCAACCTCTCGGTACTCTCCCTTATTCGCCTTGTTTAATTTCGACCACACCTGCTCGACCCCTTCCGTCTCAAGGCCATCAACCAGGGCCCTGGCCATCGCCGTAGTCATATCCTCTCCCTGGGTCATCGCAAGCAAGCCCTCCTCGCTGAATTTCCCTTCTATAGCAAGGCTTGCCTCCAGCTTTGAACCCATAAGCTGCATCGCTCTCTCCTGCATCGTGGGGCGGTAATACAAATAATTTATCGTCACCGGCCGCTTTTGCCCTATCCGCCACGAGCGGCGCGACGCCTGCCTGAGCGTAAAAATGCTGTAACCCGTCTGGTAGAAAATTAAGTCGGGGAAATCATACAGGTCTAAACCTGTTTGAACCAATTTCGGATTCGCAATTACCACGTCAGTGCCGGACTTTACCTTGCGCCGAATCCACTCCTCCCTCTTTTCAGGATTTGCCGAGGCTCTCAAAATCTCCGCGTCTATTCCTTCATCCAGCAGCAGTTCCTGAAGCCGGGACGTGACATCCTTTCTCCCCGTGTACTGGCAATACGCAAAGCACTTTCGGCCCTGCGAAAGGCCGTCCTTGATTAGTTCCACAAGTTTTCGTTCCTTGTTGTAAACTTTATCTTTGGGCAGCTCTGTCGGCACCGTTATGACCCTTTCGCCATCGGGGTACAGAATCGGTTCGTTGTCGAAGGGCCTGTCAGGATACGAGAGCAACGCGTTGACGTACGTTCCGAGCAGGGCCTTGCTGCCTTTTGCCAGGGCCTGTCTGACCGCCAGGGAAAGCTCACCTTCGAGGTCCTGGTATGCTTCCGCGAGTTCCTCGTCCATTTCGATACCGTGCACGCACTCGGAAATCGGCGGTAAATCGTCCGTGATGTCTTCGAGTCCGAGAAAGACCGTCTTGTCCAGCAGGTGCTTGCTGAAGACCAGCGGCGAGACCCCGGGTTTTCTTTTCAGAACCGTCCGTCCCTTTTTGCCCTTGGAGTATCTGTTGTCCTGCGGGTAGGTCTTGGTCACGCGTTCGAGCACACCGTATTTCGCCATCCAGCCCGTGACCTGGCCGTAGTCCAGTCCTTCTTCTTTCACCGAGGCCGGAGAGAGCCTATACAGCACGTAGAATATGTCGTCGGCGTAACCGCCGAGCAAAGTCCCTGTCAGGCCGATGGTTTTCTTACATGCGCTCGACAGGGCACCGAAGGAATTGCCCTGGGCAGTCGTGCCGCCTTTCAGTTCGTGAACCTCGTCGGCGATGAAGAAATCAAAGTATCCGCTGAGATACCTTTTCACATACTCGGACAGCGAGAATCGTCTCATCCTTTCGTTGTCCGCCTGCCACAAGGCGGAACCGCAATCGGCACAAAATCTCTTGTTTCTTTGCATGTAATTGTAATTAACCGGCACTCCGTCTCTGTTAACGATCAGTTCGTTACAATCGGGGCAATGGTAACCATCTCTGCCCTCGATGGCAGCCGGTCTCCAGGCATAGCCGAGCTTGGCCTTGTCCTTGCTGACGACCGTATATTCGGGTCTGGCCGGTTTGCTGTTGGGCTTAAGGTAAAGCAGATCGTCAAGCCTCCTGATGATCCTCGCTTCAGAGTCCGGGATAGTTTCATGGACTTCCCTCTGCCACTTTTTTACCAGGTGTCCGGGACACATGACCAGTGTCCTGGCTGGCCTGCCGCCGTTCTCGTAGACGTAAGGGACAGAGGCTCCGACTATGGTTTTACCGCAGCCCATCTCGCCGACAACTATTGCGGAGTCATAGTCCCTCAGCAGGTTGTACAGACCCATGACTGCGTCTCCCTGAGCCTGGTAGGGTTTCCGCAGAAGCGAGTGAAGTTTTCCGTCCCACGCATCTCCGGGATTGAACAATGGCTCGGCGCTACCTTTTATTCCGTCCGCCAGGGCGCTGCCATAAAGCTTCAGATACTGGCCCATGTCGCAAACATCTTGAAGCATCCGCATCACTAAAATGATATTTCGCCGCTGCTGACTGCATCCGAAATCAACAAGTCTAGGGTCTCCTCGTCGAGCGTGAGCGCGAGCACCTTTCTCGTGCCTTGCAACTCGCGCACGTGGCCTTCCTTCCTGAGTCTTTCGTAAAGCCATTCGGACCATTTCGGAATCACGGGAACAGGATAGCCGGACCTTACGGCTTCATACACAAGATGGGAAGGATCGTCCCCGTCCACATGCAGCAGGTTCGCCGGGCCATCAGAGGACCCGAAGAAGCCTTCACTGACGACCATTTGATGCAACAGCGTGCCCGGCAATCTTGTGCTCATGATTCTGTATTTCTGGCCATACGATGCCCCCGCTTCAATAACTGGCTCGGACAGGATTTGTATAGTTCTGCCGCTGACCAAGGCGCTGGTCACGGCCTTGGCGCTGCTGTCATGGCCTGAAACCGAGAGCAGGTAAAGATGCGAATACTCGTCATACGCGTAGCCGTCGGTAAAGGCCTCGACATCTATGCCGTTGCTGTAGTCCCGGAACCTGACCTTTTCGAGCATCTATCCTCACATCAGGTTCCTTATCTCTCCATTTTGAGTCAGCACTTTGATGGAAACCCTATACCTTTCGACCTCCCGTTCTACCAGGACGTTGCCCTGGTATTCCTGTTCCGTGTGGATTATCTTCTCGACCTTACCCCTGACGATGTGCCTATCCTCGCCTTCACCCACCTTCCCGTCCAGGCACCCGCTTGCCAGCAACAGTCCCAAGTGCCCGGTATGCAGAGGCAGCGGGGGCCGGCCAACGCCGTTCTTGCCGTTGTGGTTGTTACCGTTAAGCTTGCGCCACAAGGCCGAGGACGTCAGCTCCTTTTCCAGTTCCACCTCGTCTATCAGGATGGACCGGAAAAGTCTCACTTCCGGCGAGGCGGGCAGCTCGTATATCGGCTCGTCCTGATACGGAATTTCGGGCAGTCCGGTATGCGGGATGGCGAACAGCTTGCCAAAGGAATTGTCATCCAGGCTGTTTTTGGGTTTCTTCCTGCCGAACAAAACTATCTGCTTGAATTTTTCATACTCTCCGTCATGAAATCTGTACGTGTTGAAATCCTCGAACCGGTATGACAGAATTTTAGCAACGTCTTCGGTTACCCTTGACTGCGGGATTATGTAAACCAGAACCCCTTCCGGCAGCAGATACTTGACTGTGCCTTTGAGAAAGGTTTTCTCCGTCCTTTCATGCCCGTACTCATCTGACAGGCTGTCATTCTGCCAGTCGTAAGGTGGATTCAAGAAGAGGCAGCCGTAGGCATTATTACTTATCCTGACATCTTCATAACCGCAGTGCAGTACGTGGTCCAGTGAGTCTTTTGCCTGCTTTGCCCTGTAGTCATCAAGCTCTATCCCGTAGGTGGTTGCGTTGACACCGTCAACGATATTCCTCAAAGCCGCGCCCTCGCCGCAACAGGGGTCCAAGATGTTGACGTTTTCAGCGGGAAAGTTCAGAAAAGTTTTTATCCGCTCCGCCACAGACAATGGCGTAGGATAGTAGCCCATCTTGATTCTCGCTTCCGGCCTCATGTCAACCGCCTCTTCTTTTCCTGTATCCTTCGTTCAGCAAAACGCGCTCATCCTTCTGGATATTTGTGCTGTTATAATAATTGGGACCGCGCTCTGGCCCGAACAGACACACGTTGTTGAGAATAAACTGGCCAACCTTTTAGAGCAATCGGACATGCATACCCTGCCTTTGTTGCCGATATTAAAACAGTACGGGCAGCCGGAGAAATTGGGGATGGCCGGGGGGCAATTTTTCGGCTGGGGCCCCGGAGTGTTTTGAACTGTTGAGAAGCTGAAAGGTATTGCTCAAGGGCAGAAGAAGGCAAGTAGTTAAGGCCAAACAATATTAGAAGGAAGCGTGCTTCAAGTTGTGAAATATGCACAAATATAGAAACTCCTTGCTGAATATTGTTCAATTTTGTACTATTCATATAAGTTATAAAGTAGAAAAGGATTCGAGGCGATGCCGAAGAGTTTTGAAGAATACAGAGATGCTTTTTTGGGCGATTGTTTTATTAAAGCACGTGCTCCCGGCTCATATTTCTGGTGTGGTGAGCATGCAGTGTTGTCCGGGCAGTTGGCTGTAATTCATGCAGTTCCACTATATGCATATGTGGGCTTTGAACCCAATGATGGTCAAGAGTTCGAACTTGTGTTTAGGGAAGTGAGAAGGAACTGCAATATAGATCCAAGAAAGAGTACGGATGGCGATATTGTACAGATTAAGCGACGCCCCGGAGCAGATAGGGTGAAGAAATATTTGGATTATTGGAAAAAACAGAATGCGGGAGAATGTTACTCCATCAAGATTCTTTCGGAAATTCCCTCGAGATGCGGTCTAAACGGTAGTGGTGCCGCTTTGTCAGCTATCGCCAGTATCTTGCAGATTCTTGAGGTCCAAGAATGTGAACGCAGGTCGCTAATAAAGAAAATCAACAACTGGGGAAAAACTCCAATACCGGTGCTGAAGAGGGATCCAGTTTTCAGGGCTGCCTTTAATAAAAGCTGGATTATGGATAGTTGTGCTCATAATTTTCTTGGCGACGGAGCGGCACCTCTTAGTTCCTTGGTAGGCTCCTTCAATGGTGATCTCCTGTTACATTTAACTGAAGAGAAAACGTTCGATTTGGACTACCCCAATGGGCAATTGAGTAGGAGTCCGTCGGACCTACAACCCAAGGAACTCTTGCGAATTGAAGAGAGGATCAAAACTGTCGACTGGTGGGGGAAGCGATTACCTATAAGAGAAGATTTGAAAGACTGGTTAGCCATCGCACTTGTTTACTGTGGTATTCCCGCAGATACAGCGAAGATCTTGCCAAGACTGGAGAGTATCCATAGAACGCCGGTAGAGGATTTTAGGAGTCTGTTTTCAGACCTGTTTCCAGAGGCAAAAACATCAACAAGATTGGCCCGGCCAATGAGTGATTTTATTAGTGGATACAATGAACATAAACTTGATACCAAATTGTTCCTCAAAACAGTTTTTCGCGAGTCCCTTGGTCTGCTGTCTTGGGAGCTTGTAAGCATATTGAAGCAAGGCGATGTAACCAAACTCCTAAATCATATAATCGCCATACATAAGTTCATGGACTTCTATGGTGTCGTACCAGAAGAACTCAGCAAACACATCAAGGCTATCAAGGAGGAATCCAATGTAGGTGTCAAATTGACAGGCGCGGGTGGAGGAGGAGATTTAGTAGTTTTCGGAGAAAGCGATTCAATGGAAGGCATTGAAGAACGCATAAAACAATCGTATCACATTCATTATAGCACCAACAAGATGGGGTGGAAAGCAAGTGGTTTGTCTGTGATACGATATGGTATAGAAGATGATATTCATGTTCCATCCTCAGAATCTGTAACACAAAAACACTATTGTTGTGTTTTGACAGAAGAAGGAGAGAGAAAATATACGGCAAAGGAATATAAAGCACACCTCGCAAGAGGCCCATCAAAAAATAATAAAAAAGTTATTTGGATTGACCTTACAAGTGGTAGTTTTTGGGCGTATGTGAATCGGAAGCACAAAAAGATCAACCTTACCGGAAACAAGAAAGATATGATGTGTTTGTTCCTGGAGAAATTCGGAAAACTAATACCTATAGAAGACTTGAGAGAAGTCACAAAATATCCTGACCAAGTAATTGATCAGCTTCATGATGAAACTCATGGCGTACTCGGTTCATTTCTTACAACACATACTGGCGAGGGACGTACATTACAACTATATTCCAAAAATAGAAGAAAGAAGTTTACGTTTTGCCTTATAAAACCAATCGCCAAGTTTTAATGAAATGGTTGATTTTCAATATGTTTCCAGCAAACCTCCAAGTTGTTGTTTTCTAAGGTGATGAAGTAGCCTACAACAAGGTGCTTCAAAGTATAGGATAGACTCTTCAATGAGTTTTTTGGCCACATTTGAGAATTTTCTGTAACTTCGGTATTTTTCCTTAGGCCATGGTGTAAAACCTACTTCCTCAAGCACATTTTGGTTGCAATCTACAACATCAATGCAATTTGACAGTACCATAACGGCAAATCTGTTATCTCCCGCATGCTCAAGTTCTTCAATGATAGTAGCGGTATGCTTCTTGCACTTGCCGGCTGCCCCCCCTTTTCCTCTTGGATATAGCAGATAGGTTTCGCATATTGGAAACCTGTATGGGCTGCAATCTGATCGCATTTCACATAATGAAAAGTTGCCTTTATGTTTGTTTGAAGTCTTAAGGGTTTTAATCCTGATGCTTTTTCTTGCCTGTAAAATCTGATCCATAATCGCCGAGTGAATATCAAGTTCATCCGCACCTGGATATGTTTTAAAAAAAGCTTCGGACAAAATATCTCTATCAAAAATCCCGTCTGCAAGAATACCGTGCCATTCTCCCCCGGAGGAATACTCATAAGTTATATAATCACCTACAAGCCTCTAAATCACAATATGTTATGTTGCATTCATGTTTATAAGTATTTATTTGTTTGCCATAACTACTTATTTGCAAACTGTCTCATTAAATAACACACTGAAAGAATAGCGTACTCTTCTTTTTGTTGGAGATGTTAGAGATACATCGTGGAAGGTCGCGTATAGAGCTTTTTGAAAGGAGGTAAAAAAATCATGGTCTACTTAATCGAATCAGTTAACAAAGGCCAAGAACCTGTTGTGGTCCAGACACTGGTGGATTTCGCATGGGACGCGCTTCAAATCCGCGTTGCTCCTCATGACCAGGGACTGCTTGTAAACTTCGGCGAGCCACTACTGGACGGAGCACTCGGTCGCCTGACCAAGCGGCTTGGCAAACCTGTTCGGCCGGTTGTGGCAGAGCTATGCCATGTCAAGTGGCAAGTTGTATGCACTTACGCATCTCCGGAAGACTAAGCTTTACAAAACACGAGGACAACACTCAATATTAGTCTCTATGCAAAAGAGATTCTGATTTTGTTGCGAAAGAACGAATCAAAGAAAGGAGATATAAAAATGAAAACCAACATTAAAGAAGCAGAAAAAAACGCACTTTCACCCGTGCTTCAGCCGCTAGCAGTTAGGAATCTTGCGAAAGCCGCTCTTGCCGGTCCGATTGTGTGCAACCCAATGGCCGTCGTAAGAACCGACATAGTGGCGCCCAGTCTGATACAATTCGAAGAGCAAGAGGCCGCAAGGAAGCTAAGAGAGTACGAAGAGTTCCTCAGGAGGGAACAGGAAGCCCAGAGGTTCACAAGTGACTGATGGGAAAGTCACGGGCCGGGCGGATTGACTCATGGATGGGTATCCGCTTAGGCCTTTTATGGAAAGGAGAATATCTATGCGCCCCCAAATGATAATAACGGAACCTGCCGTCGTATTTGACAGGATGGTGCTTCGTTTGAGTTCACGCTACCAAACCGAAGTCGCAATATGTGCGGCGGGAACATGCGAGAGGGAAGGACGGATTGAGCTTTTGCATCACTCACTTGAGTACGCGAGAATTTGGGAGAAGCCGGACGCACACCTGAAACGGATATCCAGCAACGGCATGAGACCGCTGATTGTCGCTTACGGTTCCCGAGAGCCAAGCCAGAAAGAGATGGACAGATATGTGTCGGCTTTCAGAAAGGCCGGTGTGCCATCCGGCGCCTACCTGCAAATAAGGAGGGCACAGGGAATCCTGACCGTCGGAGGCTGGCTGCTACAGAATTACGGATTCTTTCCGGTTGACATCCTCAACCTTCCGGGCCCGGGGATGACGAAGCTGGCCGTCGGTCGCTTATGGCCTCTGGATAATAAGGCAAAGGTAGAAGAGTTCGCGCGTAAGGATGACATGGATGCAGGACCAGTCTTGCAGGAGATGCCCGACCTCAGTCGACTCAAGGCCTTCGTTGGAGAAGGAGACATTGCCAGAGGTGAGGAAATACTGAATAAAGCCGGAGAACTCCGCGTTGCTCTGGTCGGCTGCGGCCGTATGGGATGCAAGATGGTCATAGAGCTGGTCAAGAGCGGCGTGGCTAGAAGAGGAGGGTTTTACCCTATAGACGGGGACGTCGTCGAGGAAGCGAACCTAGATGTGATGACGCTGCCCAGGTCCTCGGTCGGAAAGCCAAAAGCGGAGGAACTAGCAAAGCTGGCCCTTGCGCTCGACCCAGGCGCGTTTGTGGTGCCGATAGTGGCGACGATAAGCGACAGGCTGGCGACAGAGGCCGTGATTTTAAGTGATGTTATCTTCACATGCGCTGACAACGATGCAGCCGTGTTCGGGGTAGAGGTGCAGTCCATGAGGCATAACCGAATTCACTTTGCGATGAGCGGCGGGACCGCGCACACAAGGAACCGTACGTTCGCCGCAGGCGGCGAGGTGTACCTGAGTATGTGCGGGTGCGCCGGGTGTCCAGTCTGCTTCGCTGGCATAGACCACCGAAGGGCTATTAGAGAACTTTCGCGAAGCTGTAAGGAAGAGGAAGAACAACGTGCAAACAACGACTGGCTGGGCGAGCGACCCGGTTCGTCCGGAGCCATTCTGTCTTCAGTTGCAGGGATGGCCATGCATCTTTTCTGGCGTCTGCTTCAAGGCAAACAAAGACGATCTATCTGGCTCCACTATGATGCTAACAATGAGGTTGCGAACTGGCATGACTGGACTTTGCGAGCGCGGCATAAGAGATGCAGGTTTTGCTCGGAGAATGGGCTGGGCGGACTTGGTGACTGGGACATGAACGATGAGCGAGAATAAAACTAGGGTAGATTGGGAATCAGCGACATGCACGGACAGTCGCTTTCAAAGGGAAAGTGTCATTCTCGATTGCGAAGTGGACTGGGAAAACGCAGCAAATAAACCGAGAGAGTATATAAGCAAGAAAGAATGTTTCACCAAGTTGCTAAAATGGATTTTATTTTTCATCAGAGAGTCCCCCGTATGGAAACATATAGATGCTCTACTCCCCTTGCTCGACATGGCAGCATATGCATTATTCTTGGTTTTCAACTTTGTCTGGTTAGGTGCATTATTTCTGGTGGGATGGCTAATGACACTTTGTCCTGTATTCGCGTTATTGTTGGTGCCGGTGGTTCCCTCATATTACATAGGCTTTGTCTTGATATTCATGTTCCCTGAGTATTACAGGGAGAAGTTCAATGGACATTAAAGATGAAAGAGTGGACTGGGTCAGAGCCATCCGGGGAAAAGAACTGGGCAAAGCAAATGAGTCCGGTTTTGAATCGATCAAGGCCCTCAATAAAAACCGCGTCAGGCGTTTTGACTCCGGATTGGTTTCTCATGTAGTCGAGGTTCTGATGATGTTTTATCTGTATGCTATGACCACTGTTTTGGCATTGTTACTTTTGGGGATAATTAGACTTTCAATAAATAGTCTTTACTGGCTCCTACTCTTGTTAATGGTTATTCCTTATTTATGGCTTTTCCTTAGTTACATACCCATGAAAATTCTCTTTGTTGAAAGATAGACCATGGTAGGGGAAAGACTTGTTGAGTAGGAAAATATATGTTTTTGGGGTAGTTGTTACATGGAGTAGTAAAAATGAGATGGCTGCTTGAAAATCTTATGACACTGATGAGGGCGAGGACGCGTGAGAAAAATCAGAGGGAAGACCTGTATGCTTCCGGCGGTAACAGGCAAACGATAATGAGGTCGCTTGCAGAAGATGGTGACTCTCGCAAACGCGTCGTCCATGCCATTGGACCGAGGGCTTCAACGGACGGCCTGGGCTGGGAAAGCGAGTATTTCACCTACGTGGATGACAACTCCGTGCAGATGGTAGTCGATTACAGGCTGACCCGGCGCTGCGACTGCGGGGCGCTAATCGGATACAATGACGTTTCTCTTCTGGGAATCTGCGGCGTATGTTCGGGGACGGTCTGCACCAACGAAGGTTGTTCATCGAGATGCGAGAGATGCGGAACAATCGTTTGCGCCAGGCACGCGGTTAAAATCAGCAAACACACGTTCTGCCAATGGCACGGTTTGTATGGCCGGTGGCTTCAGTTCTGGGGATGTCTGCAATGAAAGCATTGATACTAATAGCCTTGGTCATATTTCTACTCGGCCCTTTCCGCAAATCGTTTTTCCGGAGCTGGCGCTTCAACGTTCCCGCGGTTATCTGCGGTTTAATCGCCTGGTTTGCGGTGTCCGGCGCTGTCAGGAGTAGCGACCCCTGGTGGATGCCATGGGCCGTTGCCGTCTGCGTGGCCTTAGGAGGCGGCGCTTCCATTAAAACTTGGCTCGACGATGTTTTCGGAAAGGACGGGAAATGACATATCCAGCGAGAATAGAGGAGCTGGCAGAACTTGCTGGCCGCGATGATAAGGAAGTTCAAAAGCTCGTGGAGAACGCGTACAGATATCCGGAGTTCAGGGAGAGCGCTGAGCAGATACTGATTGCGAGGTGCAGGAGGAAGGGAATCAACCTCGGAAAGGAGCCCGTATTCGACGTCCCCGAGGATCTGCCGGAAGACGGAAAGGAACTCGGAGAGGTACTGCTGGGCGATACTCCTGCCGGTATCTACAGGCATCCCAACATTCTATTGCCCGGAAACCAGGGCGTCTTCGGCGCAAGTGGCTCCGGCAAATCCTCGATTGTGGGACTTCAGTGCGAGGGATGGATTGAGGACGGCCTTTGCGTTGTCATCTTTGACCTGGCCGACGAGTACGGGTGGCTCATTCACCGTTTCCCTGCCGAAAAGCTCCTCGTGCTCAGGGCAAGGGACTTCCCGCTGGGCATGTATGTGAATCCCGAAGGCTCTTCCCTGTCAGAGATGGCCTGGCTTTCAAGGGTAACCGGAGTGCTTCGAGAAATTGCTTACCTTAGAGACGGCAGTTGCCACCTGCACAACGGTGTGGTCGGAAACATCTATCACAAGCGCGGAGTCCTGGACGGCAACCGCGACTATCCCCTGGCATCCGACGTTTACACGGCACTCGCTGGCAAACGCTTCGGAGCCAGCACCCGGTCGGCAGGTTTTCTGGAATCACTTTTAAACAGGCTTCAGGGTCTTTTACTTTGCCTGCCCGGCATCAATGCGAAACACTCGCTAAAAGTCGGGCAGATTCTTGGCCGCTCCCTGATTATCAGGATGTCAGACTTAAGCCCTTCCGATATGGACGCTTTCATATCCTTCTTTCTTTCGTGGTTCATGGCGGTGATGGAGGGACGGATAAGGAAGCAGGTCGTTGCCGTCCTCGTAATGGAAGAGGTCCACCTGCTTGTCTCAAGGCAAAAAATGAAACGCAGCGACCTGGGCGAGCCGTTGATCGTACGCCACCTGCGAACCGCCCGCAAATACGGGGTGTCGACAATTGTTCTTGACCAGTCGCCAAGCGAACTTCCAGCCGCGCTCCTGGGCAATGTCTCCAGCCGCATAGTGTTCCGCTTGACCAACAGCCCGTGCATAAGGGCAATTTCACATTCGATGGGTCTGGACAACGCGCAGATAACCGAAATGGCCGAATTGCTGCCGAGAAGAGTGGTTATCCAGTCGGCAAAGATCCCAAGGCCCTTCATGATTGAAGTACTGCAAATCCCGGAAAGGTACAGGCCTTCCGAACGGGAGTTAAGACAGCGCGAAGAGGAATCCCTCGCTCTGCTTGATTATGAGTTCGCGGACGTAAACGTGCAGGACGTTCTCCTCGGCATAAAAAGCGAAGAAAAAGAAGAAGTTCAGGATGAACGCGACATACGTGGAGACATGCGCAGAGTGATGGAAAGGATATGCAAGGCTCCGCATGAGTCGATAGAGGAACGTGCGGAGGCCCTTGGGATTGACAGATCGTGCGAGGGTAGGGCCAGAGGGAATCTGAAGAAGCTGGGTATGATTGAGCTTGGAGATAAGGTCGGCGCAAAGTGGCAACTCTATGTTCCGACCAGTAAAGGGATAAAGTGGGCTGAAGATATGGGTCTTCCGGTCCATCATTATAAGTCAGGTGTCGGCCATGAGCGGATGTTGATGAAGGTAAGGGAGGCCTTGGGGAGCTTTTCTCAGCGGGTTGCTTTCGTTTCAGCAGGGGAAGGTCTTGGCGTAACTAACATCCAGCCGGACCTGGTAGTGCGAGTGCGAATGCAGGGAGGGAGTGCCTCGCGCATTGTGGTTATCCAGATCAGTTGCAGCAACAAGTTGGATTATGAGGCAAAGAAGGCGCTGGGATTATGTCAGATTCGGCAGATAGACATGGTTATAATTGTGGCTAAGAACAAGGGCGCAAGAAAGGTTCTCGAAGAAAAAATCAGGGATTATTTGAACAGGGAAACGGCACGATCAAATCAGAAATCTTTCAGAGGGAGTGTTGTGCATCCTGATATTTTCGGCTCTGGCGCAAGTTATGGTCCTATAGTCCTGGACTTCGAAACTTGTGTGAGCGCAACATATGACTGGACTTGGGTAGTAGGATAATTGGAAATTTAAATTCATTGGGTAATTGGGGAAAAAGAGCGTATTTGAAAATGAAAAATAAACAGTCAAAAACAACTTATTGCCCAATGGAACGGGATATTGTGGAAGTAATTCCTGACTGTGCACTGTGCAGATACTGGGACGGCAAGGTCTGCCGCTTTCTCGATGCAACTATTGGACGCCGCGGTAAAATCAGAATGCCAAGGTCAGCCAAAAGAATGATAGAAAGGCTTAATAGGCGTCTCAGCCATAAACGAGGAGGAAGGCTGAAAGAGACAGCGATTAAGGAAAAGTGGCCGCACACAAATGTATCTGAAAGTCAAAACGTTCAAGAAAATGAATATGGAACGGACGGATTAATCGAACAAAATGAGCTAAGTGAAAGGCCGGAGAAGAAAGATGAGTACATACTGCCTGAACTCATCAAGGAATACTGGGACGTGGTGGCTGACATGCCAGATTGGATTTCCGGGTTAAATTCTAATATGACACCTATACCCGGTTCGCCTCAGAGCCTGCTGCCAGAGGGGACGAACCCGGAACTATTGCCGCCTTCTACCGGGCCTGGAACTGAAATGGGAAGCAGGCCGGATGATACACCAGGACTTCCTCCGGCCCCTTTCAATGAGCCAATACCCTAAACCGGAGCTAAGGATACGATGGTGAAAAGTAATCTATATAAAGGCGCATGCCAACTATTAACCATGGGGGCACTGGAGGCGCTACAGTTCCTCGATGTACTCTGCAAATATCGACCTATTTCCAGGCGTGTTGTTGCGCATTATGTTCTTGATTCCCTCTATGCCGGACCCGAACTGATGGAAGGAAACGAATCTTATAAGGCATGTGAAGAAGCCGTTTACCGCGAAGTCCTTAGGGCCCGACGTTCTCCTGAAGCAAGAGGTAAAGATAATAGAGAGGTACTCAGCCGTGAGGCGGCGGATTATCTGCGGCACATATTGACTGCTGCCAAGGGTGGCAAGAGAGTCAGGCATTTAGGCTTTAAAGGTCAATACGACGGTTTTTCCGAGGATGCTTACAAAGAGGTGCGCAGCCTCCTCGGGCAATACGGTCACCGGTATCTGGGCATATCGGGTACGACCGACAGTCTTATGCCGAATCCTTACAGGGTCAGGGCCTTTGCAGTCGATACTGATACTGCAAAAAGAAAGGAAACAGAAAGAGTAACCGGTCCTCAAGTATTAATGTTAGACATCGAAAACGGCAGGCCCCCTGATTTGTTCGCCGAGATAAAACAAGCCCTTAAAATACCCGAAATGGAGGAAGGAACTTTACCCGGCTATGAAGACGCAACATTCCGTAAAAGGAAAGCCGTATGAAGCAGG
>Ga0315543_1003284_pt1 | contig 14644 bp, 14 predicted proteins | sample SalMarSW160210MG_2_FD_203098 | JGI IMG/M metagenome (GOLD analysis project Ga0315543, IMG submission 203098) | Salt marsh sediment microbial communities from the Plum Island Ecosystem LTER, Massachusetts, United States - Salt Marsh Sediment SW1601-210 ...
CTGCTGAAAAGCAGGGAACTCCTGTCCAAAACGGCGATGTCATCATAATCACTCACGTTGTAGTTTCTAGAGCTGAGGGAAACGTTGTAAACCTCGAAACGGTAACGCCTTCAGAGTTCGCCAAATCTGTTGCCAAGAGAACCGACAAAGACCCTAGACTCGTAGAGGTTATTCTCCAAGAATCCAGAGCCATCGTACGAATGAGCAATGGGAAGCTCATCACTGAAACTAAACAGGGAGTGATATGTGCCAACTCGGGAATTGATTGTTCCAATGTTCCTGGAGATAGTAACGTGGCACTTTTGCCTGAAGATGCTGATCAGTCAGCCCGAATTATAAGACAAAAGATAATGCAAATAAGTGGAAAGGATGTTGCTGTCATCGTCTCGGACACTCACGGGCGCCCTCTACGTCAGGGTGAAATCAACATAGCCTTGGGCATCGCCGGATTCGAACCACTACGAGATCGAAGAGGCGAAAAAGACCTTTTCGGTTACAAAATCAAAGTTAAGAGAACCGCCATCGCCGATGAACTGGCATCAGCCGCTGAACTTGTTATCGGGCAAACAAACGAAGGAATTCCCGTAGCCATAATCCGAGGATATCCCTATCCGAAATCTGAAAAGGCGAAAGCAACCAAGTTGATACGCCCTCGAGAAAAAGATTTGTTTATCTGAAACATTTTTTGGAATAAGAAACAAATGACCAACAAAACGGATGTCCTAATCTCCATACTGAAACTAACAAACAGTGGTGCCGCTGCTGAAGAAGCTGTTGCCATGGACGCCAAAGTTCCTGTCCACGTTACCAACGACTTTCTGAAAGGGCTTCGTGAAATCGGACTCATCGAATGTGAAAACGGAAAAATCGAAGTATCTTCGAACCAACGCGTCAAACTTGCCATTCACGCCATCAACCATGGAACGGACATTGAAAGAGTATGCAAAGTTCTTGAATGGATAGAGTTTGAAAATTTCGCAGCCACAGCCTTTGAAACCAACAAATTCGCTGTTAAACGACGCTTCCGCTTCAAAGCATCAGGAAGAAGATGGGAGATCGATGTCCTCGCGTATAGTGAACCAATTGTTGTTTGCGTAGATTGCAAACGTTGGCGGCGTGGTTGGGGAAATTCAGCAATAAGAAAGATTGTTGAATTACAGGCTCAGAGGACAGAGGTCTTGGCAAAGGCTCTATTTTCTCTACATAAAAAGATCAGTTTGGACGGGTGGAGGCAAGCGATTCTTTTTCCAGTGATCATCTCTTTGTTTCCTGGTCCTGTAAAATTCTACAAAAAAGTGCCTGTTGTTCCTATTCTGCAACTTCAAAACTTCTTGGATGAGTTCCAAGGGCACATAATGGAATTAACGCATTTCCGAGCGACTTTAGGACGTAAACTACCGGATTACTTCAACAGCGCTCAATAAAGCGGATGCATTCTTTGCTTCTATTCGACTAGACTGCGGAAATAGCGTCAACAACCGTTTTCTTTACCGCTTTCAGGGCTGGATACAAGCTAGACACGCAGAGAAGCCCTAGAATAACAAGTAGCCATGCTGACACAGAAATGAGAGTAGATTGGGAGATAACTGGATCAGGAATCAAAAACCCGAAGGTAATGAGTAATCCAACAGAAATTCCGATTGCTCCACTGAGTAAAATGATTATTAAAGCTTGAGAAAAAACGATTTTCATTATGGTCCTTGGTTTGGCGCCCAAGGCTCTCATGATGCCAAATTCATGTTGCTGTCCTGAAATAGAGAGCATTAGATAGCTGAGAAGCGAGATTGTAGCTGTTGCCAAAGAGAAGAGAGGCAGAAACATAACTAAAGACCAGATGTTATTCAGAAAATTCACGTGCTTATCCAGAATTTGGTCAAGTTCTACAACATTCAAATTTTCTCCTGAAACCTCGTTTTCTATTTGGGCGAGAACTTGAGATTTTTCTGAGGCATCAATCTGGAGAAAGAGAAGATTGTATCCGTGTTGACTGAGGTCTTTGTATAAAGTTTCTAGGGGCATGTACACAACTTTTCCGTTGTTCAGGGGATCCACGCACACCCCAACTATATCATAGGGCAGTAAACTTTCATCAAAAACCTTGATTGATTGATTTTGAGCGTCACTAAACATGTTCACAGCCAACGAATCACCAATCACTGTGGACTCTTGATCATTTTCCCCAAGTTTTCTCCCAAAAATCAGCCAATCATTAACAACCTTTTCAGGGTCTACACCCAAAATTAACGCTTCATCAGATCGACTGTCGCCTATGATTACAGCAGTAGTTTGGTCAACGGGATCAAGAACAATTCCAGGAACTTCTCGGACAGAATTCTCCAATACTAAACGAGGATCAACTTCATGAACCCCCTGTATATCACCCAATTTGCTTACCAAAGATTCCGAAATAATGAACTGTGAATTGAGATAATCAATTTGCTGCATTTCTTTATCCTCAAAAAACCGGGAAAGAAGATTAACATAACGATCCGTCAGAGTTGGATGACCTACAAGAACAATGTTTCTACCGATAGCTCGTTCAACATAGCTTGTGGTAGTCTGGTTGGCAATAATTCCTCCAGCAATCGTCACCGTAGTCAAAGTTAAAACCACAGTGAGACAGATTACCGCTTGACTAGTCACAGATTTCCTGCGAAGCAAATTTCGGAAAGCCACTTTGAAAGTCAAACCAAGTTTTGAGGGAATTTTCTTTCCTAGACTTGCGGTTGTTCCGAGCTTGTAAATGGGGGACATGGCTTCTGTCGGCTTCGCTTGGGCTGCTCTACGTATGGGTAAAGCTCCGAAGATGTGGGAAAAGATGATGAGAACAATGCAGATGACCATAATTGTCCCTAGGTTGAGAGTTTGCGAAATAGAGAAGCCTGCAACGTTCAAAAAAACTGTAGAAATATAATAGGCTGCAACCCCAAAAATTACTCCGATTAATGCGCTGAAGAAGACAAGCAGAGACAGTTCTGTGACAAAATAGGCAAAAATGGAGCCGCTTAAGCAGCCGGATGCTTTCATCACTCCGATGTCCTGCATCCGTCCCGACATTGTAAGATGGACAAGAAATGATGTTATGATTGGTCCTGTTAGGATGTTTAGAATGCTGACAATGAGAATAAATTGAAAGAATATGTTTGAGAATCCGCTGGTTAATCGTCCCCCTTTGGCGAGGAAGCTGATTTCAAAGCCTAAGTTGCTTCCGAAGATAACGAGAAAAAGTGTTGCAGCTGTAGATATTGTTAAACCGAGAATAGTTAATGTTGTCTGAGTTTTTCTTCTTGTCAAATCTTTGATTGGAAAGGAGATCTCACTCATCTATCCGTGAGCCTCCCGTCCTTCAAAAACAAAGAACGGCTTGCAAGTTTCAACAGTTTTTCGTCATGTGTCGCTACGATAACGGTCTTTCCTTCTTCCTTAATTTTCTCCAAAATGCTGGCAATCTCTACACCTGTTTTCACATCCAAGTTTCCGGTAGGCTCGTCTGCGAGGAGAAGAGGGGGATCATTAGCTAAGGCTCGAGCAAAAGCTACTCTTTGGCGTTCACCTCCGCTGAGTTGAGCGGGAAAGTGGTTGGCTCGATGCTGCAAACCAACCAGCTTGAGCAGGGTTTCCGAACGTTCTTTGATTCGTTCTCTTGACCAGCCAGCTAACTCTACAACAAATGCGATGTTTTCAACGGCTGTTAAGGTTGAAATCAGATTGTAGGATTGAAAAACAAATCCGATATATGCCGAGCGGAAGGTCGCCAAAAAGTTTTCGTCGTATGCTCCGAGGTCATGGTTGAAGACAACGATTTTTCCGCTTGTTGGTTTATCTAGGGCTCCAATTAGATTGAGGAGGGTTGTCTTTCCTGCACCGGAAGGTCCATGGATTGAAATGAACTCGCCTTCCTCAACTGTGAGATTTAGATTCTTTACGGCTTCAACGATAATGTCATCGATTTCAAATTGCCTGCATAAAGCCGAAGCCAGAATGACTTTTTCTCTCACTTTTGGCACCCTCTGGTTTCTAGGTTTGATGTTATTTATTGATATTAATAGTTTAATCTTTGGCTCTGTTTTTGCGGTAAATGCGGAGAACCTTTGAAACTCGTTGATGAAATTGTATCCAAAACATGGCATAGGAAACCTCCGTACTCCTCACATGCGATGCTTTGAACGTTTAACTTTGAATTTTCACTCAGAGGATGCTGAAACCTCACATCTTTTACGTTCCCAGCCCTACCCTTTTTGCGTAAAAAACATGACTGTTTATTGTTGGCTCTGGAACATTTCAGCAATATTAGAAAGCTATGCGTAATGCGTAGCCTAACGCCAGAACACGATATTATTTACTTTGAACTGCGGTTCTTTCGGGCTTGTTCTCCATAAAAACTTCGCAACTTAACAGTTTGACGAAACTGTTACCCAAACAATGTTTTAACACTAAAATGTTTATTTCAGCCCTATTTCCAGTCAATATTAATAAATTCACCGCGTAAACAATCAAGAAAAACAAGAATGCCAAAAAATGATACCTAAAATGCGATTTCTTTGAATAGATTAAACTCTTTTTTTCAGTAACTTTGGGAAGTATCTTCGCCAGTCCAAGTGCGCATACCGGGACATGGCGGAACCGACACCAACCATACTACGTAAGGTCCAGCCGCCATAAACAGAAAGATCAAAACCTGTGAAGCCGAAAGTGTCAATTAATTCTGTGGCTCGTAAGTGACGCAGAGCATGAGTTCTAAACGGTTTATTGTGGGCCCTAATTGGTTTAGGTTTTGGGTCGTCAGGATCATACTTGTTATATTTTTCTATGGGATAACTCAGACCGGAAAAAGTCTCATGTGCGTACTCCCAAGCCTTCTGTCTCGTGAACGGGAACACTTTATCGTTTCCATGCTCAAGGTAATAATTGTAAAGCGGTCCGGTCCAAGGTTCAAACGTTTTTTCGAGGGGCAGGGCAATTTTTCTTATTTTTCCGTCACGCTTTGCGGTTCTAACTGTGAAGATTGCGGCTTCTGTTTTAATGTCTCCGCGTTCAAAGGTTTCAAGTTTAACGTCGTGTCCGGTTGGTCCACGGGCTACAGTTTGATTATGTGCTACGTCATAACGGTTTGTTGCTCCGATTATTTCTGAGGCCCGCGCACAAAACAGATAGGCAGCCATCAAACAGAACTTTGCCTCTTCTTTTGCTGCTGACTCTATTCTCTTCCTCACAGTTTCAACTTCGGGTAAATTCAGATCATACATCTTTGTTTACCGCTCAGCGGAGTGTATAATAGTTCAACTATTTAAAAATAACAGTTGGCAAGAACTGTTAAGTGGACTGTTAGACAAACAAGAAACTCATTTTAACTGTTCCAAATGACGCAAAAAAGCCAAGTGCTCAACACACTCGGTCTGTCCGTATGCACAAATTGCGTTTACAACTCTCCTCGAAGCCACAGTTAGCGTTAGTGAGACTATTTTACCCCAGTAATACCCTATTCACTAACATCACCAAAACGTCTAAAATTGCCTTCAACAGGAGGGAAAAGCGGCTAGTTTTGCCTACCTCATGTGCTACACAATGCCCCACTCTCAAAATCAAAGCCTAAAATACCGTTCTTTCAGGACACTAACCTCACGGCTGATAAAACAAAAAAGATGGTGAGACCAAAAGGCAACACTCTCAACTGGGTTACGCCAGCTTCCCGTTTATGATTTCTTCCAAAGAGCGGATACAAAAGCATCAACGCACTCCGTTTCAGCACCTAACGAATTCCTGAGCACCTTAAAAAACTGTTAACCAAGCGGTCAATCGTTAAAGATCATTAATTACAGTTTGTTGCCTCTCCGAAAAACTGTCAGATAATAATTTTTCATAGCATAGCATCCAAAAGCTGGATTTTGCTTTTTCGTCTTCGAAGAAAGTAATATCTTTTTCATTGCCTATTACTAATTGAAGTTTAGATTATGCCCGCCAATCTTCCTGCAGAAGCCAAACAGAAATACCGAGAAGCGTCTCTAGCTAGGAAACCTGAGGAAAAAATCAAGAAACTGCAAGAATTCATGAGCATGTTTCCTAAGCACAAAGGTACAGAAAACCTTCGTGCTCAAGTCAAAAGGAAGATTTCGCTGCTAAAAAGAGAGATTGAAGAAAAAAAACAAAAGAGAGCTGGAGCAGGCGGACCGAAAGTTTTTGTAGAAAAAGAGGGAGACACTCAAATCGTTATTTTGGGACTAACCAATGTTGGACGCAGCAGCTTATTGTCCCTTCTAACTAACTCAAAAGTGGCGATCTCCAGCTATCCCTACACCACAACAGAGCCGACACCCGGCATGTTCAACTATCAAGACCTACAGTTGCAGATGGTTGAGGCGCCAGCTCTGATGGAGGGCTCAGCGGAGGGAGGATCATGGGGGCTCCAAACCTTAACTTCAGCCAGAAACGCTGACGGTCTCATCTTCATGGTGGATTTGTCTCAGAACCCCACGGAACAATTCTCTCTTATCTCCAGCGAGTTGGAGAAGGCGAAAATTCTTATGCGAAAGCCCAAAGCTCGTATCGAAATTGAGAAGAAACACATGGGCGCCAAATTAAAATTTATTATGCTGGGGCGGCTGATTGATTGCTCGGTTAAGGACCTGACGCGGCTTCTTAAAAGCTACGGAATACGCGACGCCACAGTTAAGATTCGGGGCGAAGCTACACTCGATGACGTTGAAGAAGCCATCTTCGAGGGCACTACCTATAGACCGGCTATAATCATAGCCAATAAGGCTGACCATCCGAAGGCTGCTGAAAGACTGGAACAACTGAAGAAAATTGTAGGAGATGAAATGAAGATTCTTGCTGTGTCTTGCGCAACAAAAGTCGGTTTAGAGGAGGTTGGGTCTGAAATATTTGAGATGCTGGATATAATTCGGGTCTACACCAAGGATCCGAGTAAAAGAGATGCTTCCATGAGACCCTTCACCATCCGAAAGGGTTCCACTGTCTTTGACTTGGCAAAGAGGATTCACAGCGACTTCTATAAACAGTTTTCATACGCGAAAGTGTGGTCAAAGCGGCTGCGTTTTAGCCCACAAAAGGTCGGCGGGACATTTCCTCTTCAAGACGGCGACACAGTGGAAATCCACACAAAATAGCAACCAACAAATCTACGATTGTCTTCGAAGCTTATATGCGTAAAAAATTGCTGCAAGTGGTCTTGCTTTTGAGGCTAAAAGGCACTAGAGTTGCCCGTTTTTGAGTGTAATTTTTATGGAAACAGACATTTTTGTTGCTTAGGTTTTCCAGAAAAAGGCTGTTTTCAACAATCCGCTGTTATTAGTCTCCTAATATGATTGTAGGCACAACTTTGTTTTGAGATTTCTTCAGAGATGAACTGAAGTAAAAAAAGACGAAAATGGACGAAATCATGCTTTGTTTAGCTGTATATTGTAAATGTGTTAGATGCGTAATGTTCATTTTGGCATCTTTTCTGTAATGGATGCCTTCGGAAAAGGTGAAAGATGTGGCGAACGCAACCGTAGGTGTCTTCGGAAAATTAGAGCCTAGCGGCAACATAAATGTGAAGATTCAAGTTAAAGCTAGAAGAAATGAAAGAGAAACTGTACTATGGTGTCTGTCGGCTACTTGTTCTGTTTTTATTCACCGATGGCCTGCATGATGATTGTTCTTCGTCTGGGGTAGACGTCAGTTTCCACGAAAACTAGGGACTGCCAAGTGCCAAAAATCGCCTCGCCATCTATGATAGGCAAGGTTTTGTCTGGGCTCAGAAGCATGGATCTGAGATGGGAGTGGGCGTTTGATGGATGCCTATAGCCGCCATGTTTAGGAATTATTTTTTCCAGAAAATCTTTAATGTCCCTGTCTAGACTTGGTTCGTGTTCGGTTAAAATGATTATTCCCGTAGCGTGGGGAGCAAAAACGTGAATCAACCCGTTTTTGATTCCGGACTTCCTCACAACCTCATGAACCTTCCCTGTTAGGTCCATGAAATCTATTTCACCCTTGGTCGAAAAAACAAACTTTTCATTAAAAATCTTCACGTCATATCTCCTCCTAGCAATAAAAGATACCTTCGTTAGGCGTAAAAACATTATCGCTAGACATAAACTGTTTTCGTTAACTTTTAAGGAATTGCGTTGATGCTTTTGTATCCGCTCCGCTAGAAATCACCGAATTGCAGTAAACAGATGTCTTTACTTTTCTTTTGCAATCATTACCTCAGTTGCCTTGATTACGGCTTCGATGCTGTCTCCAGCTTTTACGGCTAGTTCTTCGACGGCTTCTTTGGATATGATCGCCGTTACAGTGACGGGTGTTTCTATTTTGATTTTGACTTTCGCGGTTATTATTCCCTTTTCGACTTTCTGAACTGTTCCCTTCAGTCGGTTTCGTGCACTTATTTTCAATCCAACAGCCTCCCAATATGTTTCGTCGCCCATTATTTCACCCATGTAGCATTCAGCTCTATTATATTCTCTAAGCAGAGTTGCTCCCAGCTCTGTGAGAATGGCTCCTCCTCCCCCCTTACTTCCTCCCTTGAACGTTTTTACCACTGGTTCACCTAAAGTTCTCTCTAGTTTCGCTAGATAATTCCAAACGTACCGGTAAGACATTTCTGCTTTTTTTGCTGCTTTCGAAATAGATTCTACTTGTTTGATGGCTTCTAGAATTTCTGCTCCGCCTTTTCCTATTAATGGTTCTCCTTTGTATTCAAGCCAGACTTTGCACAGAAGTTTATGCTTGTTTTGAGTGAGCATGGGCTTCAACAGTAATTATAAGATGTTAACCATATAAAAACAATGGAAAAGTGAAACCCGTTCTTCATGTCTTTATCAGATGTATGGCTGTTGCCTTGAATGAAGCGTATACTTTTTTTCCAACATTCAGTCCCAGCTCTTCTATTGCATGTTTTGTCACTAAAGCTGAGAGACCATTATCCATGTATATTCGGAAAGTTGCCCCAAATTGGTTTATTTTAGTAATGTTTCCACTGATGCTGTTTCGTGCGCTGCTTTCTAACTTAACCTTGGATAAAATAATGTTTTCTGGTCGGATAAACACGTTCACTTCTCCTTCTTTGAGGTTTGAAAGAGCCCGTATCTGGTAGTTTCCAGTTTCCACCACGACCACGCCGTCTTCGTTGGAGATTATCTTTCCTTTGATAACGTTTTCCACGCCAACAAAAGTTGCAATCTTCTCGGTTACAGGCTCATTAAAGACCGTGTATGGTGTGTCAACTTGAACGAGTTCACCATTCATTATCACACCTATCCGATCAGCCAACGCTAAAGCCTCATCTTGGTCATGAGTAACATGGATTGTTGTTGTGCCTCGCACTTCATGGATTCTTTTAAGTTCTTCCCTCAGCGATTCTCGGGTTCTGGGATCCAAAGCGCTCAAAGGTTCATCCAAGAGCAGAATTTCAGGGTCTATTACAAGCGAGCGGGCTAAAGCCACCCGTTGCTGTTCTCCACCAGATAGAGTAGAAGGCAGCCTATCCTGCAGATAGGTGATACCCATGGAATCCATGATGCTTTGAACTTTGGTTTCAATTTCTTTTTTGGGGCGCTTCTGCATTTTCAGTCCGAAGGACACATTTTCTTTTACGTTCATATGGGGAAACAAGGAGTAATCTTGGTAGACAAAACCAATGTTACGCTTCTCCGGTGGAATATTTGTAATGTTCTTTCCATTCAGCAAGATTTTTCCTTTACGCGGAACGTAGAATCCAGCAATTGTTTCAAGGATTAATGTTTTTCCAGCAGCTGTAGGCCCGAGAATAATGAAATGTTCTCCTTTGTTCACGCTGAAAGACACGTTTTTCAGGGAGAAATCGTCCCATTCGTGGCTAACATTCTCGATGGTGATCATTTTTTCTTCTCCCAGTACCTTGCAGTTGTGCGTAGAAGGACGAAAATGACAATACAGATGAGTATTAAGAGAACGGCTATGGGCTGAGACCCTTTTAGACCATGAGTGGTGAATCTGTAAAAGATTAAAACTGGGGCGATCATGGGGTAGAATGCTATCATTATCACGGCACCGAACTCGCTTATACCTCGAGCCCACGCCATCACAGCCCCTGAAAAAAGGTGGCGAACTGCCAAAGGCAACGTTATCTTGTAGAAGGACTTCCACTGGCTGGCACCTAGGGTTCTGGCGACACGTTCGAGGCGTGGATTTATACTTTGAAAGCCTTCTCTGGCTGCGTTTACATAGAATGGGGCGCTTACAAAAAGCATTGCCACTACGATGCCCCACATGGAATCTTCAAAGATGATACCAATATTGCTGAAGGCTCCTCCTACGGCACTTCTACTCATAAATAGTGCGTATAATGCTATGCCGGCGACGCTGTGCGGTATTATCACGGGTACATCTATGATAGATTCAACAATGTTCTTTCCAGGAAAATCGTGTCTGGCAAGAACGTATGCTAAAGGAGTTCCCAGAATTGTTGCGATTAAAGTTGCCAGAAAGGAGCAATATAAAGTTAAAAGAATGGACTCAATCACCACTGGGTCAGCAACCGCTTCCAGAAGACCTTCTGTGTCCAGTACAAGCTGCCGAAAAATCATGTTAAAGAGCGTTAGTATCGTAAAAAGAATTAGAAGAGAACCTGCGAACAAAAAAATCAGGGAAAGGGAGTGACGTTTGAGCCCTGTTAAAGCTTTTTTGATTATCATGTTTTACGGCACAACGTATTTTGTAAGGCTTTCAGGGATCTTGTTTATGTCATTTGTTTCTGCTGGTAGGACAGGTGGTTGCCCGTTATTGTTGAAAACGGTTTGACCCGATTCGTTTATGATGTATTTGACGAATTCCGCTGCAAGAGTTGGATTTGGAGCATTGTTGGGTATGGTTAAACCGTAAACGATTGGTTTTCCGGTGCTAGTTGTTGTGGTTTTCTGAATCTTCACAGTTTTGTAGAGGTCCTCATAGTTAGCCGAGCTCAAATCGATTGATTCAGGTAGTTCCAGATAGTTTAGGCCGTGTTGCTTGGCTACACTTGAGTATTCAAAAGCGTAGTCTAAGCCGCCTTCCTGCACAAATGTAACTAGTTCAACTGACTTGTCTCTGATCTTCAGCCTATCTGTGTTAGGATTCAAGTCTGTCATATTAGCGTTGATAACGTATGTGCCAGCGTCCTCCGAAACTGTGATGTCTGAATTAGCCTCGATTAAATCTTCAAAGATCATGTTGTCGCCATATTCATATTCGGCAAGCTGTATGACCATTGGAGACCTGTATCCACAGGGGTCAAGGTTGGGATCAGAGAAACCCCACTTCACATCGCTTCTTCTAAGAATTTCGTACCAGTTATCTGAATTTATCTCATCAGCGTATCTGCTGTTATCCGTATATGCTAAGGTCATTCTGTTAACAGCGAATATTATGTACCAGTCTGTGTAGTCAGAATCCGGCGTCATCATCATGCTAGGTATCAGACTGTAATCTGCAGATGCTAGTACATCACATTCTTTGCCAAGTTCCGTGATCTTCTGTACTCGGGTGACGCTGCCGCCTGGCTCCAATTGTACATCAACGTTCGGATGGTCTGTTTCGAACTGGGTTTCTATGTCTTCAAATGGAAGTGTCAAGCTACCTGCGCAGAAAACCTTCAAGACAGTCGTTTCTGAGCCAGTGTTTGTATAGTACCAAAAACCGCCTATTGCTGCAACAGCAATGATGGCAACAATCGCTGCTACGAGTATTTTGCTTATTCCAGTTTTTGAGATTTTGATTTTTTTCATGTAATCGCCCTGTTATGTTTGTTTAAGCACATCGACGATAGGCTCTTATATACATATCGTCAATAATGTTGCCAGAAGCCCATCTTCACCTCAAATAGGCAGAGCAAAAATCTTAGAAACCATCAAACAAGTAAACACTCTGTTAGTAGTTCAGTAGAGTATTGAGTGACCCCGAAATATCTGAGACACCAGCACAAGAAAACCCGCTATGGCAAGAAAAATGCCTAACACGACAAGATATGATCCTGAAATAAGGCATTCTGGGTTCATCACATGATTGCTCATAGATGTGCCATAGAAAAACAAGGCTAGACCTACAAGAAGCAGAACGCTGGCAAACATCAGCGTTTTTAGGTGCATGCCAACCACATTCACATAACTTCTCTATTGAACCCATAAAAAGCATTTGCGAACAGAGAGTATGGATCAAAAATAAGTTCAGTTGGTAGGTTACTTTCCGAAACCAAAAGCAATTTTACGAAGTTAACAGTCTTTTAGAGCAATAAAAAGGATGTTTAGAATTCATGATCAAAGCAGTGATCTTCGACCTGGATGGAACTCTCAAAGAATTTAACCTAGACATCAAAGCTTGCAGGACTAAAGTTATAAACCTCCTCACCCAACGAGGCTTCTCCCGCTCTCTTTTCTCGCTTAACGAAACCGCCTTCGACATGCTAGTGAAGGTGAAAAAATACCTTACAGCAAAAGGAATGGAGAAACAGGAGTTCGCGAAAATCAAGGATATGGTATTTTCTGTCGTAGAGGAATTCGAGTTGGAAGCTGCCAGAACAGCCAAAATGTTCGCGGGTATACCGGAGACCCTAAAGGCATTGAGGGATATGAAACTGGAAATTGCCTTGTGTACTATAAGCAGCGAAAAGACGACAAATTACATTCTTAAGCGTTTCCATCTTGAACAGTTTTTTGATTCTGTGATCACGCGGGAGTCTGTTTTTGAGGTTAAGCCGCATCCTACACATCTGGAGGCTGCATTGGATGCTTTGAAAGTTAGTTCTCAGGAAGCTGTGTTAGTGGGAGACAGCGTCAAAGATATTGAATGTGCTATCCAGCTTAATGTTCTCGCTGTGGGGGTGACGACAGGCCTTTCGTCAATAGAAGAGTTAACCTGCTCTGGCGCTCACTACATAGCCTCTTCAGCCAACGACATAGCAATCCTAATACAGAAACTTAACAGTAAAAATAGTGAATATCTTAGTCATGCCTAACCATGATGTTCTGAACTCTAAACTAAAACGGGATAATACTACGAGGTAGTTTAGAGGGGTCGGAAGAAGTATCTGGGCCATGCAGGCCATTGGGAGGATACTGATGTGTCAAAGTCAATTTTTAGGTCCATTCCCACTCTGATTTCTTTAGGGTCCACACCACGAATCATTCCGGGTAGGCGAAGACCGTTCTGTAACTCCACGATGCCAACAGTGTAGGGTGTTATAGACTGAAACTGCTCTGGTGCAATGTAGATGACTGTGTAACTGAGCAGCTTTCCGGCACCTTCAAGTTCTATCCACTGTAGATTCGTGGAAAGACATTTAGTGCACATTGGTTTTGGCGGTAGAAGCACAGTTCCGCATTCAGTGCACTTGGCTGCCATTAGCCGCTTTTCGCTTACAAACTTGTAGAAACTTGATACTGTGAATGGAGGATTATCAGACATTTTTAATCCCTCCGGTAAATGTGTACGTTAGATGTGGCTCCGGAACCTCCAACATTGTGGCTTAACCCTATCTCAGCTCCCTCCACCTGCCTCTTCTCAGCCTGTCCTGTCAATTGTAAATAAATTTCGTAGGCTTGAGCAGTTCCAGTTGCGCCAACAGGATGCCCCTTCGATTTTAATCCTCCACTTGGATTAACCGGAAGCTTCCCTCCAAGCTCAGTTGTCCCTTCATCTATCAGATTTCCGCCTTTTCCAGAACCGCAGAAACCGAGGTCTTCGTAGGCTATAATTTCGGCGATAGTGAAGCAGTCATGAACCTCTGCAACATCCAAATCTTTCGGCTCTACGCCAGCCATCCTGTAAGCCTCTTGCCCCGCAAGTCTAGCAGCTTTAAGCGTCGTAAGTTCTTCTCTCTCATAAAGACCAATGGCGTCGCTAGCCTGTCCAGAACCAATAACGTGAACGGGTGCATCAGTGAATCTTTTGGCAAGGTCCGGATGAGTCAAAATTAAACAACTGGCTCCGTCAGTTATCAGGGAGCAGTCATAAAGTTTTAGGGGCCATGCAACAACCTTTGATGCCATAGCCTTCTCAACCGTTATTTCTTTCTGCATGTGAGCCTTCGGATTCAAAGTTCCGTTGTGATGGTTCTTCACTGCCACTCGAGCCATCTGCTCTTCGGTTGTGCCGTACTCATGCATGTGAGCCGTAGCCATGAGCGCATACAGTCCCGGAAAAGTTATTCCATGCCACTGTTCGAAAGGCATGTCAGATGCCATAGCCAGAAACTCTGTTACCTCAGCTGTTGTTCGATGAGTCATTTTTTCCACCCCGCCAACCATCACAACCTTGTGCATGCCAGAAAGTATAGCAAGGATTCCGATTCTCAGGGCAGCTCCTGACGAGGCACAGGCGGATTCAATTCTTACTGCAGGTTTTGGCAGTAGACCCGTCCAGTCAGCTAATGTAGGTCCGGTGTGTCCTTGATGCTCGTAGGATTCGCCCATGTGACCCACGAATAGAGCCTCAACGTCCTTTATCGGGTTCAGATTAGGGCATCTATCATAAGCCTCTTTTGCAGCGTCTGCGAAAAGTTCTCTGCAGTACATGCCATCCAGTCGTCCAAACTTGGATAATCCTGCTGACACGATTGAAACCAATGGTTTACTGACCAATCACAGGGCCTCATTACAGAGTGGTTGCATAGCAGTTAGTAAATGTT
>Ga0315543_1003286_pt1 | contig 14639 bp, 14 predicted proteins | sample SalMarSW160210MG_2_FD_203098 | JGI IMG/M metagenome (GOLD analysis project Ga0315543, IMG submission 203098) | Salt marsh sediment microbial communities from the Plum Island Ecosystem LTER, Massachusetts, United States - Salt Marsh Sediment SW1601-210 ...
AGACATTGTGGTTGTTAGACCCGGAGAGAAGATACCCGTTGACGGAGTCGTGACTGACGGCTACTCTGGAGTGGATGAAAAAGTGATAACAGGCGAAAGCATCCCCGTGGAAAAGAAGGCAGGCGACTCGGTTGTCGGAGCAACCATAAACAAAACTGGGATGCTGAAGTTCAAGGCAACAAAGGTTGGAGCCGACACAGTGTTAGCCCAGATTATTAAATTGGTTGAGAACGCATTAGGATCCAAAGCACCCATCCAAACACTAGTGGATGTAGTTAGCGGATACTTTGTTCCAGCAGTCCTGATAACCGCAACAGCCGCGTTTATTGTTTGGTATCTTCTAGGAATGGGTTTCATATTCGCCCTCACAGTCTTTATCGCAGTTCTGATTATTGCATGTCCATGCGCCATGGGCTTAGCCACGCCCACAGCCATAATGGTGGGTGTCGGAAAGGGAGCAGAAAATGGAATCTTAATCAAGAGCGGAGAAGCGCTGGAAACCGCTCATAAACTTCAGGCGATTGTATTCGACAAGACCGGAACATTGACTAAAGGAGAACCGGAAGTCACGGATATCGTCTCTGTCACATCTTTAGTTGATGAATCCTCATCTGCTACAAAAAAAGTCGAAAAACTTGGTGAAGATGAGTTGTTAAGGCTTGCCGCTGTTGCAGAAAAGAACTCGGAGCATCCTCTCGGAGAAGCTATCGTAAAGAGAGCGATGGAGAAGCATCTCAAAGTTGTTGATCCCGAATTCTTTAATGCCATACCTGGATACGGCGTGGAAGTGAAGTATGGTGACAGGGAAATCTTGCTTGGTAATCGAAAGTTGATGACGAAAAACAGCATAAACATAGCTCAACTTGAGGAGAAGATGAAGGCGCTGGAGGAGGATGGGAAGACCGCTATGCTTGTGGCAGTAGACGGGAAGGCTGCTGGTTTGATTGCTGTGGCTGACACCTTGATGGAGTATTCTGCGGAGGCAGTGAAGACTCTCCAGCGGATGGGTCTCGAAGTAATCATGATTACCGGAGACAATGAAAGAACAGCGAAGGCTATTGCAAGACAAGTCGGCGTGAACAGGGTGCTGGCAGAGGTGCTTCCAAGAGACAAGGCATCTGAAATTAAAAGATTACAGGATGAAGGCAAAATAGTTGCCATGGTCGGCGATGGAATAAACGATGCTCCAGCCTTGGCGCAGGCAAACATCGGCATAGCTGTAGGAAGCGGAACCGACGTGGCTATGGAAACAGGTGACATCGTGCTGGTTAAAGATGACTTGCGAGATGTGGTCATCAGCATACAGCTCAGCAGAGCCACAATGAGGAAGATTAAACAAGGATTATTCTGGGCATTCGCCTACAATATCGCCCTTATCCCCGTAGCCGCTGGCATTTTATACCCCTTCATGGGCGTTTTGCTGGACCCAGTCTTTGCGGCTGCGGCAATGGCAACCAGTTCAGTGTCTGTGGTTACTAACGCCTCGCTCCTGAAGAGGTTTAAACCAAAATTGGATAGCCCAGCTTAGAAATGGAAGGGAGGTGAAGTTGATTGGCAGTTGATCCAGTTTGTAAGATGGAAGTGGACGAGAAAACGGCGAAGCATAAGACGGTTTACAAGGGAAAAACCTACTATTTCTGCGCTCCCGGATGCAAGATAGCCTTCGAAGAGAACTCTGAAAAGTACCTCAAAACATAAACAAGCAGCTACCCGCATCTCATAGAACCAGTAGGGCTAGGCACTTTCACGTAATGGGCATCGATAAGGTTATTAGTTTTTATACGATGAAGTTTAGGCTGCTGGGGTGGCTGAATGGTTCAGGCGGCAGCCTGCAGAGCTGCTCTATATGGGTTCAATTCCCATCCCCAGCTCCAACACTGAAACCTTGTACTCTGGTGACATTATAGATTTCTTGTGGTATCCAAAGAAACAGGGGTACAAAGATACTACTATCAAAGAGAGTTGTTCTAAGATTCTTATTTTTGTCGCTATTGTGGATATGTTTTAGGTAAGAAAGATGCTGTTGTTTCTGGTTGGGATTCACAGTCTAGTTTAAGGCATATTCATTGTCCTAGATGTGGAAAGATAATTACTCATGCACTTTAATGTGTAAGTATAGCAGAGCCTATAACTAGAAAAACCAGTAAGTATTTTCAACTCAACTTTAACAGATTCTCGTTAGTTTCTAAACATTGAGATTGAAGTTGGACAGAAATGTATTATATACCCTCTGATAACTTGCTAAAAAACCAAAGGAGGTGATTGTTTGAATGCTTTTCAAAAAATGTTGCATTCGATAATGAAGTATAATGAACTTTGGACACTGTATGTAAACCTTCAGCATCAATTAGATTACCATATTAAGAAGGATGACCCTTCTAGAGAGATTGTCGAAAAGAGGCTCCTCATCGTTAGTCAAAATTTGCAAGAATATAAAGATCTAACAAAAAAAATACTTAATATGCCCTAATTCTCCTCTTTTCTCTTCTTTTTCTTTCCAGAAAACAGTAACATAAGATTATTTCTTGTACAATCAAAGTTTGCTATTTGGTCATATTCGCTGACCATTAACAGGGAGTACGAAACTGGAAATTTACTAAAATCTTTACTACAACTTAAAAAAACATAACAAGAAGAAAAGCCACAATATCTCTATTTAAACACAAATTAGCTTTCTCTACTTTGTGCCAAAATGTGCCTAACATAATCTTTATCATCTAGAAAGACCTGTTTTACTACTATATTATGAATACACGCGCTTACAACATTTTGACATGCATTAAGTAGGCGGTTTTAATGAATATCTCTAATGGCTTAAAAGAGAAAGAGCGCGATTATGCGCGAAATGCCTTTAAAAAAATTTGGGCTCAGCTCCATTCCTTTTTTGTTTTCTTGAAATCTTCATATAAAATACTGTTTCTAGTGGCAATTGTTGCCATAATTTCTGTTGCTAGCACCACTTTGGTTTCTATACTGTTAAGTGAATCTGATTCTGATGTTTACCTGCCAAGTCTTGGAACCATAAAGACGATTGATGTTGAAATCTACTGGGATCCAAATGGTGAGAACAAAAGAGAAACCCTGAGCTGGGACGAAATTAAGATAGAAAAACTGGAATGGGACGAAATTAAGACAGGGACAGTTAACACTACGGTGTATGTCAAAAGCGTGAGTAACTTTAGAGTAACATTGAACCTTAACATAACGGATTGGAATCCCGTGGAAATTTCAGATTACTTGACAATATCATGGAACTATAATGGAACACTTATCAACCCTGGAGAAATTATCCCTGTGACAATGACTTTATCCGCTTCTTCTTCAGATGCCTTCATTAATTATCTTGTCGAGAATGAAATTAACCGATTTGATGTAGCCATCCACATTGTTGCTTCTGATTAAAATACGTGTTTGCGCTGATCTACTAAACACAGCTCTTTTCGCTTGAACACCTGTTTATTCTCTAATTCTCTTCAGCTCTTCGACAGAGAGCACAGAAACCACTCCGCTTCACAGCATCATTATGTCGGTGAACGTGAGTGTAGGGTGTGCGTGTGGACCTTCCAAGCTTCTGAGCTAACTCATTAAATTCCATTTCTCCAGCATACAACTCGATAATTTCAATATGCTCTTTGTCTCTTACACTATTGAATGAAAGAATTCTTATATACAAAAATTTACCACTTTTTGATCACTTACAGAACTCCCACAAATTAGGAGAAAAGGAAATGGGTAAAAACGATGATTTTTCTCAGTTAACTGAGGCTCTTTTGGACAAGTCAATGACGAAAGAAGAACTCCTCAAGAGGGTCAAGCAAGACTTTAGCCTAATTTCTTTTCTGCTTAGTGGTGTTGATTCTTCAAAAGCCGCTGTTAGATACGGTTGCGCAAAAGTGTTGATGGATTTAAGCGGAGAACATCCGGAGAAACTGTATCCCTACTTTGATTTGTTCATTGATCTGTTAGACAGCAAATACCGAATCCTAACTTGGAATGCCTTTACCATCATTGCAAATCTAACCCGAGTTGACGCAGACAAGAAGTTCGACGCCATTTTTGATAAGTATTACAGCTTTTTAGATAACGACTACATGGTTACAGTAGCTAATGTTGTTGGCAATTCAGGCAAGATTGCCTTGGCAAAACCCTATCTTATACCTAAGATTACAGAGGAACTGCTGAAAGTTGAAGACATTTCCACAAGCCCTCATCTAACCGAAGAATGTAAAAGGGTGATTGCTGAGAAAACCATTAAAGTTCTAGACTTGTTTTTTGACAGAATTGACCAGAAAGAAAGAGTGATCTCCTTTGTTAAAGCCTGTCTTGATAGTCCACGAGAACGCCTGAGAACAACAGCAGAAAAATTTCTTAAGAAATGGAGCTAATCAACCTGTGCCTCAGGTTCATAGTGCATAGAAACGGATTCTTGTTGAAAAATTAGAGAATATGCGTTGCAGGTTAGCATTGGGTGGCAATTGGAGCATGTAACTGTAGTTCTGTTGTTCATGTCTACAAAAACTTGATTCAGAATTCAGAACCCTTTTAATTTTCTTATGCAAAAAGAGTTGGATGAAGAGTTCCAAAATGAATGCAGACCAATCTTTTGAAATTCTGTTGAAACAATGTGGCTGTTCTGAGAAAGCAATTAAGGAACTCTGGAAATGGTTTGATTATTCAGAGAAAAAAGGAGTCGCTAGTTACTAATTCAGCCTTTTTGATCACGTTGTCCTGAAAGCCGTTTGCCATTAATTTGCTCCAGTTTTCTCTGAAATGTTTCTAGGCAACCGATAAATGCTGGAAAACCGTCTTTTCATTAGGGAGTTCAATCGGATATGACTGTTCTGCAGTGCAGCCAATGTTTGTCTCATTTCTCGCCTTATCCCCCAAAACATAGGTGCGAAAAGTGTGGAAGTCTCCTCGATTACACTTATGATTTTGAGCAGCTGAAAGATGTTGTTCTCCCTGAGCCTTTAACGTTTTGGAAATTTAAACCCTATTTGCCGGAGGTCAGAAACGTGGTGACTATGGGAGAAGGCGGGACACCCCTGCACAAGGCTGAACGGCTAGCTAAGAAAATTGGGTTAAAGGACTTGTATCTGAAGGATGAGACTCGTAATCCAACGAACTCCTTCAGGGATAGGTGTGCAGCTTTGATGGTTTCAAATGCTTTGGATTATGGGCATGATTCCGTGATTTGCGCCTCTAACGGGAACATGGGAGCCTCTATGGCTGCTTACTGCGCCAAATCTGGATTAACCTGCAATGTTATTGTTCCAAAATTGGTTGATGTGGGCAAGCTGGCGCAGATGATGATCTATGACGCGATAATTGAGGAACATGGAGAGACTGTTGACGAATCCAATGTTCGAGCGGAGTCCTTGGCGAAGGAGACAGGTTGGTATCAAGCCACCGCAGAATACAATCCTCTGACTGTCGAAGCGGAGAAAACAATCAGTTTTGAGGTTGTGGAGCAGTTCGGGGTTCCTGACTGTTTCGTTGTTTCTATGGGAAGCGGCGGAACAATCTATTCCCTGTGGAAAGGCTTCAAGGACCTGCAAGCCCTACAAAAGATCGACAGGATTCCAAGGATGATTGGGGTTCAAGCTTATGGATGCGCACCCATAGTCGAAGCCCTTGAGAAAGATGAGTCAGCTCCAGTTGATGTTGCTGAGCCGTACACGCATGCTTTGGGAATATTTGTGCGCAACCCTGTGAATGGAGGGAAGGCTCTTCGTGCCATAAAGGATTCTGATGGCGCGGCTGTTACGGTTCAGGATTCTGAGATTTTCGCTGCTGAGCAGGAGATTGCCCGTCTTGAGGGAATCTTTGCTGAGCCGTCCAGTTCAGCTACGACTGCTGCCCTCAAAAAGCTGGTGAATCAGGGCGTGGTTGATGGGGATGAGTCTGTTGTGTGTCTTATAACGGGAAGCGGTTTGAAGGCGACGGATGTGCTTCAGGAGTTGGCGAAGAAGCGGAAGACGGCTGGGGTTGGTTTGGAGTTGAGTACGAAAGAGAAGATTCTGCGGATTTTGAGCCGTGAAGACGCGTATGGTTATGATTTGTGGAAGAAGATTGGGAAGACCATGACCCGAGCCGCCATCTATCAGCATCTAAACGATCTTTCTAGGCGGGGTGCTGTGACGCCTTACAATAGGGATGGACGAAAATATTTCAGGATTACGGAGCGTGGAAAAAGAGCTCTGGTTGCCATGGATGAACTGAAAACGTTGCTTTGAACCAGAAGTTTTTAATAGTAAAGTTGTAACTATACTATCTAAGTGGGTCAAATGGTCAAGGAACAAAAAGCTGTAATCCAGCTTTCTCTGATGGCAATTATGTCAGCACTGGTCACAGTAGGTACTCTAATAATCCGTATTCCCAACCCCATGGGCGGATACTTTAACGTTGGCGATGTCATGATTTTTGTTGCCGCGCTGACCTTTAACCCGCTTGTAGGCGGTGTTGCAGGAGGATTAGGCTCAGCAATAGCCGACATCATAGGATTTCCATTATTTGCGATTCCAACGTTGGTTATCAAAGGTTTAGAGGGCTTACTTGCGAGCCTAGTTGCAAACAAGAAAAGTGTTTTGCGTGATGTTATTGCAGTTGTTGTGGCTGGAACCGAGATGGTTATTGGCTATTTCCTAGTTGAAGTATATCTGTGGGGAATAGCTACTGCCGTGTTAGAAGTTCCAGCAAACATCGCTCAAATAGCTATCGGAGGACTTGTAGGGATTCCCGTAGCCCTAATTTTGCGTAGGAGACTGCCAGAAATCCTATACGATTAGAACTGCTCCGTAAACATTTTTACAGAGTGCATACAGTTTTTTTAGTCTCGATGTGTAGAACCGTTAAGGTGGGCTGGTAGACATGGTTGGCAACTTGTCAATGGCGCCAAAAAAGCTGGAAAGGGTTCTAGTGGTTTCTCGGCAGAATACTTCGAAGATTAAGGGTGTTTTGGCTGCGGAGGGCTTCAAGGTTGTTGAGAGGAACCCTGATTTTATCGTCTGTTACGGTGGAGACGGCACCGTCCTGTTCAGCGAAAGAACTTTTCCTGAGGTTCCGAAGCTGATAATCAAGACTTCACGGGTCTGCAGAAAGTGCGATTATACTCTGGATGAGCTGAAAGACATGCTGTCAAACATTAGGGAAGGCAACTACTGTTTACATGAGAAGATGAAATTGGAGACAGAAGCTAAAGGTGAAAAGCTTGTTGGTTTAAACGAGATTCAGATTCACCCTAAGCTGCCGATCTACGCCGTGAGGTTCTCCTTCTCTGTTGACGGAAAAGAGTACAGAGACTTGATTGGTGACGGCGTCATAGTTGCTACATCCTTCGGTTCCACAGGATACTACGAAGCGACAGGGGGAAAAAGATTCGAGAAAGGCATCGGCATATCATTTAACAATCTGCACAACAGGAAGATGAAGAGCTTCGTGGTTCCAGAAGATTCCATAGTGAAGTTAACGGTCAGTAGGGGACCTGCGTGGCTCTTGGCAGACAACAACGAGAATTTAATTGAATTAAGAGCCAAAGATACTGTAACTATCAGAAAATCTGAGAGCGTAGCAAATTTCATTTACGTTTCCCGCACACAATCTTTTGGAGCGCCTACAGAGTTAGGTGCTGGTGCGAAAACCTTGTTGAAGATAGGTCACAGGGGAGCAAAAGCTTACGAGCCAGAGAACACGTTACGCAGCTTTAAACGCGCCATTGAGCTTGGAGTTGACGCCGTGGAACTGGATGTCAGAAAAACAAAGGACAACGAAATCGTTGTTATCCACAACTCTGATGTGAACAAGACTACAGATGGCAACGGCTCGGTTAGCGATTTTACTTTAGAGGAGATAAAAAAATTCGTTACTGAGAAGGGGGAACAGATACCTACCTTGGAAGAGGTGCTGGAGTTTGTGGGTAAGCGGGTGAAGGTTCTCGTGGAACTCAAGGAAACTGGCATCGAAGAGAAGGTTCTAGGTTTGATTCGTGAAAAAGGGCTGATGGAGAACGTGATAATCGTTTCTTTCCATGAAGATGCCCTCAGGAAAGTCAGAGAACTAAATGATAAAGTGGCGACTGGCTTGATTTACGTGAGACATAAGAATCCTATACAATCTGCTTTAGAGTTGAAAGCTGAGTATCTGCTTTCGCTGTATCGGTTTACTCACTCCGCCAACGTCAGGAAGGCTCATGAAAAGGGCTTAAAGGTGATTGTCTGGACCATCAACAAAGAAGAAGAGGTTGCTGAATACAGGAAAAAAGGCGTTGACGGCATCGCAAGCGACAGACCAGACATCCTAAACATCTGAAGGAACTTTCTTCCCCACTTTTTGATGTCTTCCAGTGCTATCTTCGGCGTTTCTGAAAAAAGCTTGTTTTCAACAATACGCTGTTATTAGGGGTCTAATAGAAGTCAGGAAAAGGCTACTGTTGTCCTTTGTGTTGTTTGGCTACTATTAAAGTGGCTGTTTGAAAGATGTCGGGTAACACTCTTAGCTTATCTGTTAGGAACTGGTTCAACTGTTCCAGATTTCCAGTGCATACTTTGATGATGGCATCGTAATCTCCGTACATCATACTTACCCTCGTGACTTCGTTTAAGTGAGAAATCTTTTTTAGTATATCCTTCTCGGTGCCCGGATTTAACGTAACCAACACATAAGCTAAGACAGACATCTAACTTCCCCGCCTAACAAACTTTTACACCGAAGAACTTTAACCTTTTGCTTAACAACACAAAAAGGCAGGCTTTAAACAGGAATCAGAAGACAGTTCACAGACCAACTCACGGAGCTTTATCCACCAAATCTTGAGCCAAAGCAGCTGCCCCGATTACCCCTGCATCACCACCCAACGCAGCCTTCACAATTTCTAACTTTTCAACAGCAGCCTCTAATGCTCTATTTTGAGTAATATCTTTCACCATCTGAATCAGCTCAGGAATACCTTCGATAACACCGCCTCCAAGAACTAGAAGACAAGGATTGAAGGCGTTAACGATGCTAACCACTCCGGCAGCTAAGTATCGCCCAGTATCTTCCACCAATCTTCGAGCTAGCAGATCGCCTTCATGGTAAGCTCGGCTAACAGTAGCCGCCGTTATTTTTTCAACACTGCCCGCCAAAGATTCCAGATGTTGTCCCTCCTTTGGCACGGTTCTAACAGCTTCTTGGGCTCGTTCAGCGATTGCCCAGCCACCCGCATAGGCTTCCAAACAACCCCTGTTAGGGCAGTGGCATTTTCGTCCATCATAGACAATGGTGATGTGCCCCAGTTCTCCGCCACTGTTAGTGCAGCCCGCTAGAAGGTTTCCGCCAGTTATGATTCCACCGCCTATACCAGTGCCCACAAAAAGAACAGCCAAATCGTCTATGCCTCTTCCTGCGCCGTACCGCCATTCGCCCCAAGTAGCTGCATTAACATCATTAGTTACAGCCACAGGCAGCCCAAGCTGTTTCTCCAGTTTCTGTTTTAATGGAACGTTTCGCCAACCCAAATTTTGAGAACCACGCACAACTCCTTTTTGGTCCACTTGGGCGGCTACGCCGATTCCAAGAGCTTTAGCTTCTTGACCGGTTCTGCTGAGGCACACGTCTATGCCTGCTATGATGTCGGCGATAACCCTTTCTGGTTCCTTTTCTGGGTGAATTAGAGATTTATGGGCAGACAAAATGCGACCGCTAGCATCCACTAACGCTACATTAACCTTAGTGCCTCCAAGATCAACACCCAACGTAAGGGGCTCATCAATCTTCTGGTCCATTATTTTCCCGCTCACATGCTACGCTTTTAGCGCATAGGTTCTAAACTCATTAACCTATTTTTATGCTATCTGGTTCAGCGTCTCTTGAACCAAAATGAATGTTCTCAAGAAAAACAAATTAACTTTTCTACAAAACACAAGAACAATGTCCTGTTCTATCAACTGCCGAAAACTAGCCATGGAGACTGCGCAAACACATACAATTACGTAATTAACTAAAAAATTAGAAGAAAGAAAAAAGGTTTAGCTACGTTTCTTAGTAGCCGGGAGGCATTCCGCCTGGAGGAGCGCCTTCTTTTGGTTTTGTCGAGGCGATCACGTCATCGATTCTCAAGATCATGGATGCAACTTCCGTGGCTGACTTCATTGCCTGCTCCTTAACTTTCAATGGTTCAACGACTCCGTCCTCGTAACTGTTAACTATCTTGCCCTTGAAAACGTCGACGCCCATAAGATGACCGTTCTTCTTTTCGTGAGCCGCCCTCAAACCAACAAGGATGTCTATAGACTCTAGACCTGCATTTTCAGCCAGCGTCTTCGGCACGATTTCCAGCGACTCAGCGAACGCTTCTATAGCTAGTTGTTCCCTACCGCCAACCTTTGTCGCGTAGGAACGAAGAACTTTTGCGATTTCGCTTTCTGTTGCTCCTCCGCCAGCAACAATCTTGTTATCTTCGATGACATCAGCAACCACTGACAGAGCGTCGTTCATTGCCCTGTCCGCTTCGTCAACCATTCTTTCTAGACCAGCGCGGATGAGAATCGCAACCGACCGGGGTTCTTTGCATTTCTCCACAAATATCATTTTGTCATCCCCGACCTTACGCTCTTCCACAATTCCTGCTTCGCCCAAGTCTTCACTCTTTAAATCGTCCAGCTTTGTGATGACCGTTCCTCCAGTAGCTCGAGCCAGTTTCTCCATGTCTGATTGCTTAACTCTTCGTGCGGTTATGATGCCCTCCTTGGATAGGAAATGCTGGGCTAAGTCGTCGATGCCCTTCTGACAAAAGAGAACTGTTGCGCCTGAGGCTTTGACCTTTTCAACCATATCCTTGAGCATAGTTGTTTCTTTGTCCAAAAAGGCCTGCATCTGAGTGGGATCTTTTATCCGTATTTCGGCTGAGAACTCGGTTTTCTCTACCTCTAGTGGAGAGTCAATGAGAGCGATTTTTGCTTTTTCAATCCGTTTCGGCATCCCTGCGTGAACAATCTCTTTGTCGATGATTATGCCCCTGATAAGTTCAGTATCGTAGAGGCTCTTTCCCTCTTTCTTAACTCTCTGAATGTTATCAATGTCCGCTATCGTTTTCTCGCCCCGTTTCTCAGCTATCAGCTTAACGGCATCAATAGTGATGTCAGACAGATGATCCCGAGCATTACCCACAGCTTTGCTTCCCATAGACGTCATGGAAACTTTCTTCAGGGTTGCACGGTCATCAATGTCAACGGTTATCGCCAATTTGGCTAAAGCTTCCACAGCCTTCTCAACAGCTTTTCTGTATCCTTGCACAATAATCGTTGGGTGAATATTCTGAGTCAGCAAATCCTCGGCTTTCCGTAAAAGCTCTCCGGCTAAGATTACGGCGGTGGTGGTTCCGTCGCCCACCATATCATCCTGAGTCTTCGCTACTTCCACCATCATCTTTGCCGCAGGATGCTGAACATCTATCTCATCAAGTATTGCTGCTCCGTCGTTGGTTATGGTTATGTCGCCTAGACCGTCAATGAGCATTTTGTCCATGCCGCGAGGTCCCAAAGTGGTCCTCAAAACTTCGGCGATGATTTTTGCAGCCATAATGTTGTTTGTTTGAGCCTCTCTTCCTCGTTTACGTGATGTTCCTTCCTTAAGGATAAGAACGGGTTGTCCACCCTGTGTAGTTAAATATGCCATACAAATTCTTCCTGTTTATATGTAAAGTTCTAGCTACTGCACTTTCATCTGAAATATAAAGTTTACTGGCTCATTTTCGTTTCCAGAGTTTTATATTAAAAAAACACCAGAAAAGAACACATGAAATCATATTTGCATCCCAGATTACACGGTGGGCATCTAGTCAAAGGAGAGTCATGTAATAAAAGATAATAGGAGCCTGCAAAAACTAAAATCGGTGAGTGTTTAGGATGAGTGTTTCTCGTATACCCATCAGATTAATTGTGGATGGAGTCGGCAAGGCAGAGGGAGAACTTGTTCGCATTCGTTCTCCGAGGACTACAGATGCTATAATCAGGCGGCTTCCATTAGAGGGTCGAGCAGCCCTGTGGCAAAAAGAAGTTTACTTCAGTATTCCCGTGAAAATGGGGAACGAAAAGGCTAAACCAACAGTGGAAAAGGGAACCCTAGCCTACTGGCCAATGGGAAGCGCCTTCTGCATCTTCTACGGTGAAACACAACCCTACAGCCCAGTCAACATAATCGGCAAAGTAACCAAAAACCTCGAACTGTTCGAAAAGGTCAAAAGCGGAACAAAAATTATTGTAGAAAAAAGGTAGTTTCCGCAATAGAGAATATTAGTTTTTAAAATATGTCAATATTCGAAATATATGATATATTTCTTGTACGGCATAAAGTAAGCATAGGTCATAGTCTAATCTATAAACAAGTTTCAGAAGACTTGAGAGGTTTCATTTTCCAAACAAATATCGGTGATGATTGATGAAAACAATCAGGAGGGTTAGATGGGATCCGATTATAGTGAAACTAGCAGATTACAAACTGAAGCATAAAATCTGCGCGGATGTAAGTAATTATGATGGGGCTTCGAGAATCAAAGCAAATTGGGTCGTTGCATTACAGAAACGGCACTCAAAAGAAGATTTCCAATCATTTCTACATGAATTGTTTGATAATGATGGTCCAATAGTGAAATACCAAAATCCTGATGCGTGGAGAGTTTACCCCATTAAAAAGAAGACCGATGATGATATTGAATCATAGAACTTAATCACATAACAAACAAGAGGGGACATGCTGAGGTTCAGTCCAGCTTATGGAAATGGCTGTTCGTTCCCAGTTACCCCTCAATTCCCAATCTCATTATATCGATAGTATTGATCATGTGTTCTGAAATATTTTATTAGACCTGTGTTTAACCTTATTGAAGGAAGGAATTTAATTGCCATCATTCACTCCTGATAGACCATTCATTAGTTTGAATCATTCTATCAAAGAAAGAGAAGAAAAACAACTTAAGTTCGCTAAATGCCCAAATTGTGGACGTGTGACGCCCTATAAGCTCAGTTCCCTGAAAGGAAAAGGGCTGATTTGTAAAGCCTGTAAGAAACCGCTTTCATTAACTCGCCTGTAAATTGACTCAACATACGCTCAGATTTTGTCGTGCTGTTCAGAACTGTAGAGTGAACAGTTCAAAGAGTCACGGGAATGGCTGTTCGTTCCATGATGCTGATATCACCACTGTGTTTTTGCAAAACCCCCCCTTTTTTGCTACGTCATTAGTTGAAATTCATAATTTTTAATTATTTGGGTGACAAAAGTTTACATGTTTTAGGTCGAGTTCTGTCTATGGCATCAATGTTAAGAACATTGACTTTGCTCATTGCTTTCATATTGATTGCTACCGGAGGATACTTTTTATTCGTAACATCCGAAGCCCCCAACTTCTTTTTGTTTGGAGACTTGCAAAAAAATGCGATACTACTTTTTCTTGCAGGAGGATGCTTAATAATTATATGGGTTATTGCTGGGTTAATGAGCAGAAACACGCAAAAATTATAAAAACAGAATATTAGCGCAGCTAAGGGGGATACTTTCGCCGAAATACTATCACATGGTGACGAAACATTCTGGAAATTAGGTAAGAGGCAACAACCACTCTTTTTTTGAGCAAATTTTAGTTCCATTATTTTTTAGAAAAAATCATTGTTACGATATATCGAAATCCGGAATACATAAATATATATTAAATCTTAATATTTACTAAATACTTGAAATTGTTAACAAAAAAAGGATTTGAAAAAAATGAGCACCCTTAAAGCTTATGAAACATTTAATCCTTTAAAATCCGGAAAGAAAAATAAAGAAGATAAAAGATCAGAAAACTTAACAGAAGAAATCAAGCATAAAATCAAATTGATTGAAAAAGCATTCCGTTAAAATAACGGTTACATTCACAAAAAATAGTTACTTCTTTAGGCATAAAACCGCTAAGAAACATTCTAGAGTTTAGGTAAAAGGTCAAACTCCCCCTTTTTTCAATTGAAAGCTAATAGACTATTTGTATTATATTTCGTGGACAGGCTTCCACACATTTCATGCATCTTGTACATTGAGAATGGTCAATGACAGGAGGAGTCCTCTCTTTTATTGCCTTTTCCTGACATACATTAACACAACTGTAACAACCGCTACATTTTCCGATTACCGCTAAATAGACGTTATTATTGAATTTGAATTTTTCAACTTCACCCGATTTCAAAAATTACGTCTCCTACCTGAGTATTCTTTACTGAAAAGCTATCTGGACTAATTTATTAATAGTGTGTGGGGGTTAAAATTTATTCCCAAACCCCAATCGATTCTAAGGGAATGGTTGTTCTTTCCATCTTTTTAGTTGTTCTTCACAGTTGCTCTTTATGTTTGGGTCGTCTGTTTTGTCTCTTAGGGTTTCAAGGAATTCGATGCGTTTGTTTACTGCATTATTGGAGACATCTCCACAACTCCCCCCTTTTTAATTTTTACTAATGTTCCAAAAGAATTGCCTTTTTTGCGCGCGTTCTCATTGTGTTGTGTGCGTCAAATAACTTAGTAAGCTCTTTTTAATCCGCTCCTTTATAAGGGCGCAAACACCAGTATGGCTGAAGAGTTTTCTTTTATCACATGGGCTTGTCCTACCGAATAACTGGATTCTTTTCTATTCAAGT
>Ga0315543_1003288_pt1 | contig 14635 bp, 23 predicted proteins | sample SalMarSW160210MG_2_FD_203098 | JGI IMG/M metagenome (GOLD analysis project Ga0315543, IMG submission 203098) | Salt marsh sediment microbial communities from the Plum Island Ecosystem LTER, Massachusetts, United States - Salt Marsh Sediment SW1601-210 ...
GGTATTCCTGAATGGGGCATACGCCACGCTAGTTTGCCTTCTCACGATAGCAGAGATTGGGGTGCTAGTTATAGAGGAATGCACAATGTCCTAACCTGGGGAGGCTTTCTTCTCGCAGCCCATATAATGGAGGAAAAAGCCCAGGCAAAGACTCTATGGAATAACGATGCTTTATTTGACTATATTGACCGCGACAGAGACATACGCGGAATTGATAGCAAACTCTTTACTCCCGTAATGTGGAGCATCTATCGCAATGATTATGGTTGTGTTTGGACTAGAGATAACAGAACTAAGATATTATCACAAGGTTATTATGACTGTGATGGACAAAATGTTATGTGCGAATGGCAGAATTCTGCCTGCACCGACTGCGTTTTAGCAACTTCCTGTTTAGACTATCCCAATCAAAGAGCATTAGATTATGATCCTTGTAATTTAAGATGCGAAGGAGAGTATGGAGCTTCTTCTTCATCGACTTTCACGGGGATGTGGAGTTGGACTAAAGGATTGCTTACAACAAAAACAGGGAATGCAATCTTGACTGGAAAAACGATAACAGGAGATACAATAAAAAGGAACTTAATAACAGGAAATGTTGTGAATGAAACCAAAAAAGATTTTAAATTTTCATATGTTATTTTATCTGTTTTAGCTTTGTTAATATTAATTATAGGAATTATGATTCTAAAAATTAAGAAAAATTAGATTAAAGTTAATTACCTCTAATTCTTTAACTCAACAAAAACTTTCTCACTTTTAACATAATACCCAATCAACTCAACTTTCAACGGAATAAGTTTCACATAACACTTATCCTCAGAATAAATACGAATTTCCAGTCCCGTCGCCAACTCTGTCACAACAACATCTTTTTTCTCACGAACTCCAGGCGCATCAATCTCATAAATAATCCTGTCAGCCAACCTCCGAACCTTTGACTCAGCTTCAACTTTCTTCAAACCAATTCTCCTATTAGTTTCCTCTTTAGAAATACTAACAATCTCTTTTCCCACCTTTGGCACTTCTTGAACAACTTGCCTCATCCGAGGATTCCCACGAATAACATTAATCCTAATCCCCTTCGGCATTCCCTCAAAATTCATATTCCCCATCTGTTTCTCCAACTGCTTAACCAAAGACCCCATAATCTTCTCCACCCCAAACGGCAATTTCTGCTCAACTCTAATATTATCATCAAAATCCTCAATCCCTAACATTCCAAAATCATTCTTCTCTCGTCGCGACTTAAATGACGCCCCACAGTAAGGACAGAAATTAAACTTTCTGTCAATCTTCTCAGCACACGCCGGACACTTCTTCTTAAACATCACAATAAAAATAACTTACCCTATTTAAAATGTTCGACTTTCTCTGCCAAGTGCTCAAGATTATGAACCTCCCGAACAATACCCCGCATTGGCTGAAACTCCTTAATCAAATAATTCGACGAGAACTTCCGAACATGCCGAACCTCTCTTAAAAATCTCAACCCAAAAAAAGTAACCAAGAATCTCCCTAAAGCCGAAACCACAAAAATAAACAAAAGCGGATTCATAAAAGAAACCCCGGTCAAAGCCAACAAAGAACCCAATCCCGCACCCAAAAACATCCCAACTCCAATAATCAAATTCATATAAGCCACACCAAACCCACGCTTCGGCCCACTCACCGCATCATAAACATAATTATTCACAGCCAAATTATAACCAGCCCAACCAAAACCACCAATAATTGACGGAACAAACAACAAATACAACTTCACCATCAAATCACTTCCGACAAATATGGAACCAACCCAAAGCAACGGCGTCAACACAATCGCCCACGAAGAAATAATTATCAATCGAACATTTCCAAATTTGTCAGACACTTTCCCAAGCAACGGCAAAAATATCAACTGAAAAATAACCGACGAAACAGTCACTAACATATACCAAACATACGAAAATCCCAAATTCCTCAACATATAAACCGCCCAAAACGGACCAGCAATAGCGACGACAAAACTCAAAGCTCCAGCAAACAAAGTAAACCGACCAAAAGGATTCTCGCGAAATTTCTTCAAAAACTGCCGAAAAGAAAAATAATCTCTCTTTTTAATTTTTATCCTCGGCTCATACTGCTTCCTCAATAAATTCAAAGACCAAATTCTAACTAACGCCGAAATCAAAAACAACAAACCAAATCCAAGCAGAGTAAACCCAACAACATCCCCAAAATGAACGCCAACTTTTTTCGAAGCATCGAGTATGATTGCTCCACAAACCATCGTCACAACCCCAAAAAATCCAGCCACTCTGTTTCTTTTAGAAAAATATTTTCCACGTCTATCCTCGGGAACAAGCGAACCCATCCACGAAAACCAAGCCGGATGAGAAATCGCCGTCACCCCATAAAACAACCCAACAAGCCCAATAAAAAACCAAACCATATAAGGAACCCTAAAATAAAATAAAACCCCAGTCAAAATAATCGGAATCCAAAGTAAAATTTTTCCAAGCACACCAATCAAAACCAATTTCTTCCTAGAAAACCGTTCAATCAATTTCGAAGTTTTCAACTGAACAAGACTCGGAAACAAATAAGTAATCGCATACAAAATTCCAATCTGAGTCGACGTCGCACTCATGGCCAACGCAAACGGCGAAAAATAAGACAACCCCGAACCGACCGACACCGACGACAATAAACCTTCACGTACACTCAAATCCAAACTCGCATTAATTTTTTTAGCGATAATAGGATGTTCAACACTAACTTCTTTTTTTATCCTCCTCATTCAAATCCCAAGCCAAAACATTTTAAAAACATAACTAAAAATGCGCAAGCCGGGAATTGAACCCGGATCTCAAGCTTGGGAAGCTCACATACGAACCATTGTACTACTCGCGCCAAAAAAATAGAAACAACAACCTTTAATAATCTTTTTCCAAATATAAACATATGAAAAAATTTTACATAACAACAGCAATCGACTATGTAAACGCCAAACCACACGTAGGTCACGCCTTCGAAAAAATTCTCACAGACACAATAGCAAGATGGCACAAACAACAAGGCGAAAAAGTTTTTTTCCTAACGGGAGTAGATGAAAACGCGCAAACAAATGTCCAGGCCGCCGAAACCGCAGGGCTACCAGTAAAAGAATTCATAGACAAAAACACAAAATTCTTCATCGAACTTTGCGAAAAACTAAATATAAAATATAACAAATTCATAAGAACAACAGCCAAAGAACATAAAGTAGTCGTCACAGAAATCATAAACAAAATAATAAAAAACGGAGATATATACAAAGGAGAATACGAAGGATACTACTGCATGGGCTGTGAGTCATTCAAAACAGAAAAAGAATTGGTCGACGGCAAATGCCCAGAACACAACAAAGAACCAGAGCACAGAAAAGAATCAGCATACTTTTTCAAATTAAGCAAGTACCAAAAACAATTAATCAAATTTGCAGAAAATTATATCACTCCAAAAGAAAAGAAAAACGAAATCGTTTCAAGACTAAAAGAAGGTCTAAACAATTTATGCATAAGTCGAGCAGGGGCAAAATGGGGAATAGATTTTCCAGGCGACAAAAATTTCAAAGTATACGTTTGGGTCGACGCACTAATCAACTACATCTCTGGGGCAAAAGACAAATGGCCAGCAGACGTTCACGTAATCGGCAAAGGAATCAACTGGTTCCATTCAGTAATCTGGCCAGCCCTCCTAATGTCAGCAGAAATAGAACTCCCAAAAAAACTTCTGGTCCACGGATACATAAATCTCGCAGGACAAAAAATGTCAAAATCATTAGGCAACACAATCGACCCAGTCGAACTTATCGAAAAATACGGAACAGATTCAGTACGATACGCCCTACTAAGATGCACGGTCTTCGAAGACTCAGATTTCTCAAAAGAAATTTTAATAACCCGACACAACAACGAACTCGCAAACAAACTCGGCAACCTAGTCTCGCGAACCTCAGCCCTCGCCGAAAAATATGGAATAGAGAAAGTAGAAAATAAATTAATTAAAAAACTCAATATAAAAAAAATAAATACCTATATGCAAAACTTCGAACTCGATAAAGCCCTAAACGAAATCTTTTCATTCATCGACGCTTGCAATGAATTCATCCAAACCAAAAAACCCTGGGAAACCCACGACAAAAAAGTCCTCTACCAATTAGTTGAATCAATCAGGCAAATCGCAATACTCCTATCACCATTCATTCCCGAATCTGCAGAAAAAATATCAAAGATATTCAAAACGGACAAAATTAAAAAAGCACCAATATTATTTCAAAAAATCAAGTAACCATTATAAAAAAGTAACATAACATTAAAAATATGAAGCCAACAATCAACTACTCCAACTTCGCAAAACTCGACCTACGAGTTGCTAAAATTAAAGAAGTCGAAGACATCAAAGACGCCGACAAACTATACAAACTAACAATCGACGTCGGAGAATTAGGTGAAAGAACAATCTGCGCCGGCATCAAAGAAAACTACACAAAAGAAGAATTAAAAGATAAAAAAATAATTGTCCTAATAAATCTTACTACGCGAAAACTCCGAGGCATCGAGTCACAAGGAATGCTTCTCGCCGCAGAAAACAAAGAAACAAACAAATGCATTTTACTTACTACTGACAAAGATATCGAAAGCGGAACAAGAATCAACTAATCACCACACCCCAAACAACTTATTCTTTTTCTTCTCCAATCCTTCCCACCCCTCTTCCCAATCATCTCAACTCTCTGCGCAACCAACTCATCCCCACTCATTCCATCAAAATCCCTAATCGCCTCAACAATATATTTTTTAACTTCATCAATAGCACCATGAGGATTACGATGCGCTCCACCCAACGGCTCATTAATAATGTCATCAATCGCCCCAAGTTTATATCCCTCTTTAGCACTCAACTTCAAAACCTCAGCCGCCACTTCTTTCTTGTTTCCATCTCTAAGCAAAATAGCAGCACAACCTTCAGGCGAAATAACAGAATAATAAGAAAACTCAAGCGCACCAAATCTATTAGCTCCACCACAAAGACCTAAAGCCCCCCCACTCCCGCCCTCGCCAACAAGAACAGAAATAATCGGAACTTTCAACCTCGACATCCCCCTCAAATTACAAGCAATCGCTTGACCTTGCCCTCTCTCCTCGGCGCCAACTCCAGGATAAGCCCCCGGAGTATCAATCAAAGTAACAATAGGTATACCAAATTTCTCAGCAAACTTCATCTTAGTCAAAGCCTTTCTAAAACCCTCAGGATTCGGACAACCACTATAACATCTAATATTTTCAAGAGAAGACTCCCCGTCTGTCAAATCATTCCTTAATCTCACTCCCCTCTTATTATGTCCAATCACCATAACTTTATACTTTACAATCTTACCAAGTCCACAAATAATCGCCCTATCGTCGCCATAATACCAATCCCCGTGCATTTCTCCAAAATCATTAACCATTCCCTCAAGATAATCTTTCATTACGGGCCTAAGAGGATGTCTCGCAACCTGCACATTCTCCCATCCACCCAATTTATTATAAATCTTTTTCAATATTTTAGTTTTCTCTTTCTGCTTTTTCTGTATATCGAGAGCGTAACTAATTCCCTTAATAGAACTCAATTTATTCAACTCCTCTATTTGCCTATCTATATTAAGAATTTCCCCCTCCCATTTAAAGTAATGTTCGTCTCTCATCTTAACATCATCAGAACTCTTTCCCCTAATACCCAAGCAACTTACTCAAAAACCATTTCTTCTCAATAATTTTTTCACCAGAAATCATTCTCGCAATTTCATAATATTTCTTAGAAACCCTGCTCCTTGGATGAGTATGACAAACAGCATCTCTTAAATTCAAAGCTTCCTTAACCGCCTTGTCTTCAGGAACAACCCCAATAATCTGCGTCTCCAACATCGACTTAATCGAACTCAAAGGCATTTCATAATTCGCATTACTATGCCGAGTCACAATAACACCATTAACTACTTTTCCCATCCCACGCGCAACTTTTACCGCCTTCAAGGCATCAGTCACCGCCGGCATCTCCGGATTCGTCACAACAATAATCTCATTAGCCACCCCAAGCACGGCAATAACCTCGTCCCCAAACCCAGCTGCAGAATCAACAATAACATAATCACAAAGCCCACCAAGTTTTTTAATAGCATCCGGAATTTTCTTAGTATTAAACTTCGTCAGTTCCTTAACGGACAAACTCGACGGCACAATCTTAGTCCCAGATGAATGTTCATAAATCGCATCCTCAATGTCAGCTTTCCCTTTTAAAACATGGTTCAAAGTCACCGGCACAATCGGCGCACCCAACTGCAACCCAATATTTGGAGTATTCAAATTCGCATCGACAATAATAACTTCTTTACCTAATTTATTTAATGATACACCCAAATTTATCGCAGTAGTCGTCTTACCAACCCCACCTTTACCCGAATTTATAACAACTATTCTCGCCATTTTTAACAAACGTGTAACTACCAGAAAAAATCGGTTTATAAGCTTTATTCAACACAATTATTATCAATTTCATTTGACAAACGAGCCCCTAAGACGTTTGCAAAATTGTATGGAATAAGTCATCTTTTTTAGGAGTCTCAAATAGACCAATACTCTCAAAGAATTTTTGATAAATACGTCGCTCAATCGGTTCAGCAATACTATACCATGCTACAAGTCCTGCAGTTATCCCTGTAACAAGCATCCCAAGTCCCTCAGTTAAAAGATAATTACAAATACCTTTTCCAGAAGTAGGTGGATGAACAGAAGCATATAAATTATTCTGCACTTCCCTTAATAATTTATCCTTAATTTCAGTTCCTTCCTTTGTCAATATGTTTGGTTTGCTATATTTATATGATGCCAAATCAAAACTATTAATATCATGTTTTTTAACATAATCAAAAATTCCATTCCAAATTTGCCTACCTCTTTCATTTCTTAGAGTAATGTAACCCATGCATGTAGCCCACAATAGAGAATCCAAAGTATCTAGTGATTGTTTACTAAGAGAGCCCTCAATTTTTACTGAATCAAATAAAGAATCGAAAAATCCATTATATAATTCACTACGTCTCTTTTGTACATTAGGATCTAAAGAATCTCTTTTGAACATTACTGGAATATAATTTTGCATATCAAGATTTACTCTCATATGAAACGTTATTATTATACTCTATAAATACTTTTCGCTCGTTCACCTTTCAAATTAATTTTTCTCATCTTTAACCTAAAATCTCCCTAACAGCGCTCACAAACTTTTCTACAATTTCATAATATTCTTCCAACTTATCCATATTAATCTCCGTCACCTTCTTCACATCAAATACTTTCAAATTCACATTCTTTCGAAACTCCCCTCCCCTCGTCTTTTTCAAATCCGGCACTTTCTTAAAAAACACATACAAAGGGATAATGTCCTGAACAGCAGAATTTTTCTTAAAATACTTCTTCATGAACTCAACTTTTTGTTTAGGATTTGTCGACATTGCAGGAATTTTCTCTCTCTCAACTAAATTTTTTAAAAGCATATCAAAGCACAACTCAATCAAACTCTTCCACCGCGCCAACAAATTCAAAATGACATCACAAGTCTTCGTGTACTTCAAGCTGACATACATAAGATGGTCAGCACTAGTTTTTTCCTTAATAATTTCCTCAATCATAATGCACCAGAGCAAAAACTACAACACCACACACCTTTTTATATCTGTCGCAATTTCCTGTTCCAGTCACCTGTCCCACGTAACCTCGAAAAGCAAAGCTTTTCGTCATACTTCCCGAAATTTTTCAATACACTTTCTAATAGACCCAACAAACTCACCAATCCTCTCGGCAGTCAAAATCCTATACTTCCCATTAACCAACAAAATAATCTTGTCCCCCCTCGCATACTCAATCGGCGAACTCCTCTGCGCCCTCGCAATCTCTAAAACCTTAAACAAATTCTCACAAGTCACGCCATCAACATACTTCAAAAGAACACTCTTCACATCCTCGCAAGAATCTTTCGTAAAAGATTTAATCAAAAACGAAACCGACTTAGCCGCCTCCCTAATTATCCCAATCAAAAACCGCTTATCCCCAACCTCACCGTAACTCCTCATCATACGCTCAACCACAGCCAAATGATACTTCGCATTAACAAAATTTTCATCCCACTCCATCAACATAAACTAAAAAAAGAGTTTATAGAAATTATTGTGATTCATTAGCAAGTTTTACTAATTCAGAAGAAGGATCCGGAAGCTCAGAAACAGGTCCATATTTCCCACAAGCATAACACTTATATCTAAACGCATCTCTCACAACTACTTCCCCACATTCACCACAAATAACATCTATGTCGTCACCAGCAAATACCATATCAAAAAGAATCCTTAACCCTTTATAAAAATTATTATACTCTACTTCAACCCAACAATCGCCTCAGCAATATCTCCGCCAACCTTCTCCAACATCTCTCTAACTTCTTCAATAGGTTTCCCAGTCTTCTCAACAACCATCACAACATCCTCATTGCTAAAACTCTCAGAACTCTCATAAACAGCATCCCCAACAACCTGATACGAAACTTGCCCCTGCATCGAAACTTTCGTAACACTCGGCTCCTCAATCACCAAATTAGAATCCTCCATCTCAAACACAACCCGCTTCACCGGCAAATTAACCTGCGAAATCCCCATCTTCTTCATCATCCCCTGCATCTTCGCCGGATTCATCCCGCCAAACATTTTAAACAAACAAAATTCGCAACCCAATAACCAGAACAATCACCGCAATAATCATCCCAATCACAACACCCGGCCCGAACTTCAATTTAGAATTATACTCTTCCTTATACCGCATCAACCCACCGAAACCAACGGGCATTGTATTTTCTCCAGCCATACATCAATATAAAACTCTCAATTTATAAAAGTTTGCCAAGCGCCTCATCCTCTCTCTTCCTACTCCTCCCAACCGTCTGCCCAAACCGAACCAAAATCCAATTAATCGAATTCCAATACCTCTTCGGAAACAAAGCCATCAAATCCTTCTCAATCTTATGCGGGTCCTTCTCCTTAGTCCAACCCATCTTCCGAGAAATCCGCCCAACATGCGTATCAACCCCAATCGCCGCTGCCTTCTTCACCTCAACCAAATAAACATTCGCCGTCTTCCGCCCAACCCCCGGCAACCGAACCAACTCCTCAACAATCTCCCCAATAAACCCATCCCGAACAATCATCTCACAAGCAGCCCGAATATTCCGAGCCTTCGTCTTATGATAATTAACCGACCCAATCATCTTCTTAATCTCCCCAACCGAAGCTCCAGCCAAATCCTCAACACCCTTATATTTCTCAAACAACTTCTCACAAACAGGAATAGTTTTTGTATCCCGCGTCTGCGCCGACAAAATAATCGCAACCAATGTCTGCCAATCCTCCCCCCAACCCTCAGCCGCGAGTCGAGACTCCTCGCCAAAATCCTTAACAAATCTTTCTATCTCTTTTAATTGACTAACGGCAGTTTTAGAATCCATAAAATATAAAACAAAAACATCTATTTAATTTTACCGAATATTTATACACTAACGGGCGCAGCCCTCATCTACAAGCAAAGCGTTCTACAAGGCATCAGCCGTTCTACAAGCCGAAGGCGTTCTACAAGCAAAGCGTTCTATTATTGCCCTTCAGCAGCCAACCTCGGTTCCTCCTCAAGCTCACAGACCAACTTCTCAATCGCCTTCAGCTGGCGCATCGCAACCTCAGAATTAATCATTTTCTTGTTTCTTTTCATAAGCATCAACCATTGTCTGATACCTTTCTTCAATCCCAGGATGTAATTCTTCTATGCTTACAATTTCTATCACGACATCACTTTCCCCATTATTTACTCCTACTGCATCTTCAATGTTCATCACTCCCCCCAATCTTCTTAACCCCGCCCATATAACTCCACAAAACCTTAGGAACTTTTACAGACCCATCCTTCAACTGATTGTTCTCCATCACCGCAATCAAAGCCCGAGGAGAAGCGACGACAGTATTATTCAAAGTATGAGCAAAATAATTTCCCTTCCCACAATTAATCCTAATCCCTAATCTCCGAGACTGAGCATCCGTCAAATTCGAGCAGCTCCCAACCTCAAAATATTTCTTCTGCCTCGGCGACCACGCTTCAACATCGCACGACTTCGCTTTCAAATCCGCCAAATCCCCCGAACAACATTCCAGTTTCCGCACCGGAATATCCAAACTCCTAAAAAACTCAACGGTAAAACCCAACATCTTCTCATACCAATCATAACTTTTCTCAGGTTCACAAACAACAATCATCTCCTGCTTCTCAAATTGATGAACCCTAAAAAACCCCCGCTCCTCAATCCCATGCGCCCCTTTCTCTTTCCTAAAACACGGCGAATAACTCGTCATAGCGACGGGCAGATTTCCTTTCTTCAAAGTCCTATCCTTAAACATCCCAATCATCGAATGCTCACTCGTCCCAATCAAATACAAATCCTCACCCTCAACCTTATACATCATCACACCCATCTCCTCAAAACTCATAACTCCAGTCACAACATCGCCACGAATCATGAACGGCGGCACAACATATTCAAACCCTTTCTCAATCATAAAATCCCGAGCATAATTCAAAATCGCCGAATGCAACCTCGCAACATCTCCCTTCAAAAAATAAAACCCCTGCCCCGACGTTTTCCTCGCACTTTCCAAATCCAACCCTCCCAATTTCTCCGCCAACTCAACATGGTTAAAAATTTCATAACTCGGAACTTTCGTCTCGCCAATTTTCTCAATCTCAACATTCCCACTCTCATCCTTCCCTAACGGCACCAACGCATCCATCATATTCGGCAACTTCAACATAATCTCCTTAATCTCTCCAGCCAACTTCAAAGCCCGAGCCTCAACCTTATCAATCTTCCCAGGAATAGCCTTAGCCTCAATAATCAAACCCTTAGCCTCCGATTTCTTCCCACTCTTCATCAAAACATTTATCGATTCAGAAATCTTATTCCTCTCATGTTTCAAATCATCAACCCGCTTCTTCTCTTTCCTCCACTTCAAATCCAACTCAACAACCCTATCAACCAATCCAACCTTCCCCTCCTGCCCCTTCTTCCGAATATTTTCCCTAACTAAATCCGGACTCTCCCGAATAAGTTTTATATCAATCATCCCAACAAAAATTTAAAGAGATATTTAAACTTTCCCCACCACCCACAAACGAAGCGACCCACCATCTACCGCCCATGAAAGCTTTGCTTTCAACCCCTACCACCTATAAATGACGAAGTTATTAATTTGTATCTACTCAACATGGACAAATTTTCAGAGAAAGACTTAAAAGCAAATTATCATTCCAATATATACATCAGAACATATAGTTCCAACAACACAATGGGAGACAACTTCGATTTATTTTTCAGAAGAAAACCAGCCATGATGCTGATAGCACTAAAGAAAGTATCCCGCGCAAAATACGGCTCACAACTCGCGAAAGAAGTCGACTGCACCTATTCCCACGCCGTAAAAATTCTACAAATATTAGAAAAACTCGGACTTGTCAGCTTCGAGAAAAAAGGACGAATCAAAATAATCAAACTCACAAAACGAGGAACCGAAGTCGCCGAACACATCGAAGCAATCCGAAAGGTAGTTAGTTAAAACACTTATCTAAAATCTCCCATTACTTTTCTTTTTTCATAAAGTATAAAATTTATCGGAGAAGCATATCCGAATTGACAAGCTTTTTCATTTCCTCCTAAAGCATCCAAAATAGCAAGGTCATTACTGGGGTCTTCCACGCTGACTCCAAACTCAAAAGAGCAAATATCATCAAGCCATTTCTCTATCCAGCCAATTCTAAATCTTTTTTTTGCATTAAACAATTGTTGCACAATATCATCCTGAAATCTTCTATACCCAATCTCAACATCTCCTCCGTACATATTCCCAATGTTATAAACTTTCCTTTCAGATATACTTGGCATTTTATCAACAGAATACCATCCGTTCCTACCTTTTAAACATCCCTTACCTTTTAAAATATCAAAATCCAAAATGGCCCCGACGGGATTTGAACCCGCGACACCTAGATTAAGAGTCTAGTGCTCTAACCAGGCTGAGCTACGGAGCCATAATAATCAGATAAAAAACTAATTTAAAAAACTACCCATTCATCCTACAGACGAAGCCCTACCCACAACAAATCAAAGATTTGCGAACTCGTGAAAATAAAAAATTTTTACACTCACAGACGAAGCCCTACCCACAGCAAATCAAAGATTTGCAAACTTTCAGATAGATAACTAATTATCAACCCTAACTGTATTCTTACACTTAACACACTGATAAAATTTCGACTCAGCCTCGTCTCCAGCCCTCATCTGTCGAATCCAAAAATACGCCCGCTTGCAACCACACTTCCGGCAAGTCCAATCAGTAATAGGATTAACATTTCCATCTTTCTCATCAACAACCACAACCGGCACCGCCTCATGCAACTCCTCATTCATTTTCATATTAACTTTCCCTTTAGCAACATAATTACATCGAGGACAACCAGCCCTCGATTTCTTCATCATAAGAAGAGCACCACATTTAGGACAAAATTCCATCGACTATCCAACATCAACTTCTATTTAAAATTATCTACAAAATCCCCTCGCCTGAGGATTTTTCCCAAACTCAAAAAAAATCAATTTAATCCAGCCGACAAACGGAATCTTAAACAACGCTTTCCCAATAATCTGCTCTTCACTAATCATCTTCTCAGAATCCAACTGTCCAGAATTCGTCTTATAATTATCACCCTTCGTCGCATAACTATCCCCAACCTCAACAACCCGATGAATTAATGGATAAATACTTCCGCTCTCAAAAATAATCACATCACCAACCTTGATATTCTTGACACCGACGACAAAAATTACATCTCCTTTATTAAACCCATCCTGGAAAATCCAATTAACAGTATCACTCAAAAAAATATTTTTCTCGCTGTAAACATCACTCGCATTAAAAATTTTCCCAAACCCATTTTCATAATGATGCATAGAACAACTTTCCACAATCACAAGAGGCAACGGAGTCCCAGTCAAATAAGATAATCCAGGGAAAAAAACAAATTTAATAACAACAACCGCCAACAACAAAGTCACAGCAAACGAACTCCAACTATCCTTATGTAAAAATTTCCAAAACTTTTTAAATCCAACAACTATCTCCCTCATCCACCAATCAAACAAAAACCATTTATAACTCTTCCCAAACCAAAACTTTATAAAGTATATACAACAAGTATACACATGACAGATATATTCGAAAACACAATCCTTTGCAAACACTGCAATAAAAAGATGGAACCAGCGACGATAGACAAAAACGGATTTCATCTTAGGGCAATCAGATGCGAAAAATGCAAAAACCAAATCATTCACCCGGAAGACTTAAAAGAATTTGGAGACTTCCAAACCCTAAAGAAAAAAAATTTCAAAGTTAAATTAAGATACATCGGGAATTCATACGCCGTTTCAATTCCACGGGAAATCATCGACTTCATGGGCGAACAGGAAAAACAAATGAACGACATGGTTAATATGTGCATGGAGGATGCTGGGAGACTTTCCCTAAATTTCAAATGGTAAAAAAAGAAACAGAAGAAATGATTAAACTCAGAGTAGTTGAAGCATTACAGGACGACGCGTATAAAGGAATCGTGAGAATCGACCCAAACCTAATGCGAAAACTTAATCTTGAAAGAGGCGACATAATTTCCATTAAGGGCGACAGAGAAACGCATTCCGTCGTCGACATGGCATACCCAGCCGACAGAGGCGAAGACATAATTCGAATGGATGGAATAGCACGAAAAAATTCTAAAACAGGAATTGGCGAGCAAGTCGAAATCAGAAAAGGAAAAATCAAAGAAGCAAAAAAAATCACAATCGCACCAGCCCAAAAAGGAATCATGGTTCAAGGCGACCCAGACAATTTTAAACGAGGGCTACTCGGTAAGCCAGTTACAAAAGGTGACATTGTAGTTATGGGCGGAACCCAGCAAAGAAAAGATTTAATGTCCGACGGCTTCGGCGATTTATTCGGCGGAGATATTAACGAAATTTTCAACCAAATGGGCTTCGGCGGAATATCAGGCGGATTAACTCAACTTAGATTTGTAATCGTCTCAACAAATCCAAACCAACCAGTTATAATAACAGAAAATACCGAAATAACTTTAAGCCCAAAAGCCGTCGACATTTCAGAAGAATCAATCCCGCAAATAACCTATGAAGACATAGGCGGATTAACAGATGAAGTTAAGAAAGTTCGAGAGATGGTAGAACTCCCATTAAAACGTCCAGAAATTTTTTCTCGTCTTGGAATCGAACCACCAAAAGGAGTTTTACTTTACGGCCCGCCAGGAACTGGTAAAACACTATTAGCAAAAGCCGTCGCAAATGAATCTGAAGCACACTTCATTTTATTGAACGGTCCGGAAGTCATGTCTAAATTCTACGGCGAATCTGAAAAGAAAGTAAGAGAAATTTTCGACGAGGCAGAAAAGAATGCGCCGGCAATTATTTTCATCGA
>Ga0315543_1003290_pt1 | contig 14630 bp, 13 predicted proteins | sample SalMarSW160210MG_2_FD_203098 | JGI IMG/M metagenome (GOLD analysis project Ga0315543, IMG submission 203098) | Salt marsh sediment microbial communities from the Plum Island Ecosystem LTER, Massachusetts, United States - Salt Marsh Sediment SW1601-210 ...
ATAATAGAAATCCTCAGCAAGATTTTTTCCAATAACTTCTTCTATACTATCGTATCCCATAATCTTAACTGCGGCCGGGTTTGCCAATGTCACGTTTCCTTTGAGGTCTGCCCGGTAATAAATGTCCCCAATATTTTCGAAGATGGTTCTAAATTTGTTCTCACTCTCTGTGAGCTTCTCTTCCGCCTTCTTCCGCTCGGTGATGTCCCTGCTTATGCCTACAAATCCTATCGGTTTGCCATCTGCGTCTTTCATGATGGCTACGCTCATTTCCACAGGAACCCTACCGCCGTCCTTGGTGATAATGTGATACTCTCGACTCTTGACGTATCCCTTTTCCAGCACCTTTTTCGTGCCCGCTAACGCTTTTTCTCGATCTTCAGGAGCGATAAGATCAAACGGATTTTTTCCAATCAAGTCCCTTTTGTCGTCGGTGCCGTACATTTTCAGGGTAGCTTCATTTACATCTATGATTTTTGCATCAAGGTCACTGATTACGATGCTATCTGTGGACATCTTTACAGCGTTAGATAGGCGGATCAATTCTTCTTCTGCTCGCTTGCGTTCGGTAATTCTTCCCATTTGCGCGGCAACAGCATCAATCAACCGCAGCTCATCCCTTGAAAATGGCCCCTCGTCAAGCTCTGGTCTCTTTTCCAGGTAATTGACCTCCACAGCACCTGCCTTGACTCCGCCTATTTTGATATCTGAACATAGCTTCCACTTTGTATCGCGGTAGTTTGCTGTCCTGAACTCTTTGTCCTCAATAGTAATTCTGGCGCAGCAAATCTCTGGATAGTGCCAGCTTGATGGCAGCAGGTTTGCCACCTCCTGATATAGTTCATCCAATGTAATCTCTGATTTTTCAGCAATCGTGGCGATGCCGTAGAGACACCTAAGCTCCTTAACACGCTCAGCTAAAGTATGCTTCAACTGATTGCTAATCGCTATGAATTCACGTGTGCTTTCATCCATTACTGGATGCATTTGTTCGCGTTCCGCTAGTACGGGCTCAATTTGCTTGGCATGGGCTTCTAGTTCAACAATTCGTTGGCGCACCTCCGCCAACTCATCTATGAGCCGTACTTTGGTCTTCCTCTCATCTTCCGTCTTATGCTTCACCGCGCCATTTCCTCGATCCAGCTTGCTTTGTTTCACACGATAATTCCTATACGATAATCCCTATTATAGCATGGCAAATAACTAGGCAAAAATCCAGATAATTTGGGCAAGACGCAGTCGAGCTCATGAAGATTCGCTGCTCCTTCTTTTTCGCTCCCTTTTCCATTATTTCGTATTCCGAAAAGGACCTTCCTGTATCCGTTCTTCCTCCCAACCCTTCTACCACCAACGCATCGTAGCACAGGGAGACTAAACAAAATCTAAAGAAAGCAAACTGGCTCCTGAATAATCCTGAACAAATCCTCCCAGCGAAGGCCACCCCATTTTTAACGAAATCTTAACAGCCACTTTATGGGCATTAAATCTAGGCTTCCTAAGATGAAGGTAGAGATGAAAAAAGGAACAGGAAAGAAGGTAAGTCAGACGATGAAAATTGTTTGTGCTTACTGTGGCAGATACATTGGGGAGAAAGAGGGTATATGGAATGGTCCTGTGGGTGTTTATGAAGTGCCTCCTTTTGACCACGGCACCAGGTTATTTGTGAGTGACAAAGATGGCTGATCGATTACACGGCTATCTATTCCTTGGGGTTAATGGTTCTGCAGGTATAGCTGTGGCACACGTGAGGTAGATAATAAAGGGAGACACATGGCAAGGAAGAGGACAATAGCCACATTGCCGCAGGAAGAACTGCGGCGCTTGTTCTACCTTGAGCAAAAGAGAAGACTGTCAAGGAAAGAATCGCTTGAATTGTTCAAATTGGAGGAACTTTATCAAAAAGCTGTGGAGGGAGGTAACACTACAGGGCCAGGAGACGATGGAGGGGGTTTAGAGGAACACGAATAGTCCAAAGCGGAGGGATTGGAAAATAGCATGAAGGAGAAAAGGGAAGGGACAGGCAAACCGGGGCATGACCCGATTGATATTACCCACTTCACGGAAAAGGTGTCGGCGAAGATGCATGGCTTGCCGGACCAGGCTGAGACCTACAAAGCCCTGAGGGAGGAGTTTGCAAGATCGAAACGGTAAAGCTGGCTCCTAAATAATCCTAAACAAATCCTCCCAGCGAAGGCCGCCCCATTTTTAACAAAATATTAACAGCCACTTTATGGGCATTAAATCTAGGCTTCCTAAAATGAAGGTAGAGATGAAAAAAGGAACAGGAAAGAAGGTAAGTCAGACAATGAAAATTGTTTGTGCTTACTGTGGCAGATACATTGGGGAGAAAGAGGGTAACGGAGTGGAGGGAGATTCTCATGGTATATGCCAGGAGTGTTTTGAGAAGCGGATGAACGACAGGAAGGAGGTAAAGGATGACAGGAAATAGCAAATGGGTCAAGTGTGCATTGATTGCGCTGGGAAGTCTTGTAGTTGGGGCTGCGCTCTTCCGTAGATGAAAATAGAGATGAAAACAAGAGCAGGAAAGGAGGTAAGTCAGACGATTCAGTGGCAATTTTAGCCAATTACGGATATGGAGGGACTATGAAAAATCGGTTATCTGTGGACGGAGATTACAACCTCTGGGTGCTGCTACACCAGACTACGGATGCGGTACTCAGGGCGAGACAGAAAGAACTTGATCAATACAGTATCTCATTTATAGAGGTCGGGGTTTTGGTGGTCATCCAGGCCATTGGTGAAAAGGCAACGCCTTCCGAGATTTCCCGGCGGATATTTAGAGAGCCCCACTCGGTTTCCGCACTCTTGAACAGGATGGAAAAGAAGGGGCTGCTGAGAAAGACCCAAGATCTGGACAGAAAGAACATGGTGCGGGTGAGTATAACGGAGAAGGGACGGCAAGCCTACGATAAGTCAACCAAGAGAAAGTCCATCTACAAGATAATGTCTTCGTTGTCTGAAGAGGATTGCCAGCAACTAAGGTCATGCCTGGAGAAATTACGGAATAAGGCGTTTAAAGAGCTTACGGTGGAGCACAAACCACCACCTTTGCCACAGTATTAATCAGCGCCGCTCCTGTAGCTGTAGGTGCTGTGCCAACTGTGAACGCTACCTTTTACTCTGTCAATACCCGCATTAGTTTTTTTGCAGCCACCCTAGGTCAGGACGGGTGAGGTCTGGCAACTCCATATTGATTCCTCTTCAGAGAGTATGGTATCACGACTACTTTGCAGGCTGGTTGCTTTTCAAGAGTTTGGTGATTAACCCGTGGAGGCTACAAGCCCAGCAAACAAATCCTCCCAGCGAAGACCACCCCATTTTTAATGAAATCTTAACAGCCACTTTATGGGCATTAAATCTAGGCTTCCTAAGATGAAGGTAGAGATGAAACTGGAGTCGATGGATTCAGAGATGCTGACCACTGGTGAGGCAGCTAAGCTATTGCGTGTTCATCCCAACACAATAAGACAGTGGGCAAATAAAAGGCTGCTTCATGCCTATCGCCTCGGGCCAAGAGGTGACCGCAGGTTCAAGCGGAAAGACGTAGAGTTCTTTATAACACTGGATAAGCTTTTGACAAAAAAGTAGCTCCTTCACACAGAAAAGACTAACAATCTTTGTTCAAGCTATCCAAAAATCCCTGAAGGATAATAGCCACAGCGGCTGGTTTTCGCTTCGTTAAACGCCTTGACACCTGCTGAGCAGAGCCTTAACATGAGCATACTGTTCTGATATGGCAAACTCTATCTTAGAGATAAACAAAAGTCATGTGCAGCGTGTCTTCGATTTTACTAACGAAGTCGTAGAAAAATATGCTAACCGCCTGGCAGGTACAGAGGCTTGCCGGAATGCTGCCAACCGGGTAAAAGAGGAATTCACCAAAAATTGTGACGCGGACTCCGTGCGAATTGAAGACTTCACCGTCCACCCGAAGAGCTTTCTGAAATATATCCCCGCACTGGTCGTTCTTTATTTTATTTGCTCCACTCTATTATATCTCCAGTTGCCGTTGCCTGCGCTCATCGGTTACTCATTAGGAATACTTGTATTCTATTGCCAATTCGTGCGCTATTGGGAAACATTCGACCCACTCTTCCCCAAAGCCACCGGCTATAACGTTTTCGGCTCCATTGAGCCAGAGGGCGAGGTGAAGCAGCAAATCATCGTCAGCGGACATCATGATGCCGCCTACGTGTTTCAACTTATTGCCCACGCCCCAAAATACTATGCTAGGTTTATCACCGCAGGGATAGCGTTTCTACTGCTTGGTTTCCTTGTTTCCTTGATAGAAACCGCGTTGGTAATATTTCTTGGTTCTGTTCCTGAATGGGCACATCCCTGGCTACCGTTGGTGCTGCTAGTGGGTGCCGTTTTTGTCCTTCCCCTGGCATTCTTTACAACCCGGCAGGTATCTCCGGCTGCAGGCGATAACATGATTGCCGTAGCAATTAGCAATGAGACCGCAAAGCTTTTTCACGATGCTAAGCAAGCAGGTACAAACCCTTTGCGGCATACTCGGCTGATGATGGCATCTTTCGATGCTGAAGAAGCCGGGCTCCGCGGGGCACGCAACTTTTGCAAAAAGCATGGCTCAGAATTACTCCATACCAAGACCTACGTCTTGAACATTGACACACTTTACAATGTCAAAGACCTCAATTTTCTCCATCGTGATCTGAATAATTCTGTGAAACTTTCCCATGAAATGGCACAGGAGTGCGTCAATGTTGCAAAATCATTGGGCTATGTTGCCAGTATTTCCAGTATGCCTTTTGGCGCAGGGAGCACAGATGCTGCTGAATTCGGCAAAATTGGAGTCGAGGCTACCAATATGGCCGCCATCAGTTTCGATATCAGTAAGTTCAGTGAAGGGTTGGTGTATCACACCCCGAATGATCTGACTAAATATATCGAACCAGATGTGGTCGAGGCAGCTCTCAAAATTGCCCGGGACTATATACTCAAAAAGGATGGTGAATCCTGAGTTTTTGCTGCTTGCAATGGATACTATTAACGAGGTCAGGTGCTAGATTTTACCTGGCTCTCCCTCGGGCACGTGCGCAGGCGTATGGTACTGCCCTTGGCCGGCTCCCTGAGGGCTCCGGCCTTGACTCATTGAAATTAGTTTGGGGACTGCGCAATCTGGGCTTTTGTCTAACCTGAGAGTGGAAGGAGTTCCCCAGGTTTAGTTTTCCACCCTTATTGAATTAGCTCTTGTAGGGTCTTGTCAGCGCTTTGTGCTGGATAGTATTTGAGCCAAGCACCCCAGTCTGGGTCTGGTCCTATTGTAGCCATAGTATGGTCAACCGCTTCCTTTACCGACAGCCCTTTAGAGCAAAGGTTTTCCACCAGGCTTGTTGTAGCTTCATCTACGTAATCCAGCTCAACGCTGTGGTCCCAGGCAAGGTAACAGGAGGCACCTTTGCTGGTAAAAGCTTGAGCCAGGTCGTCGTAATGGAGGCAGGAACAACCATCAACAATTACAACAGTATTATTAAAGTTTCCATTCATGCTGTGGGTGATGAATTTTGGGCCGATGACAAAATAAACCGGGTCACCTTTCAGAACATAGGCAGCGGCTAGTTCATCACCCAACAGTTCCCTGGTATATTTCATGCGATTAAAGGGTTCATTGGTAAACAGGTAAGTTCCTGTCGTTGGTGCCACATCACCCTCTGGGTTAAGGCTAATGGCACCGGAGTGGGCTCGGAAGATAATGAGCTCGTAATCATAAGCGGGTAAATTTCGGTAGAGGTCAACGGTGACATCATTGCCCTGATAAACATCAACCTTGAAACCAAAGTCCTCAAGGTCTTCGGTTACCTTGCTGGTGAAATCCTCGTTGGGGTAATTGCTGTAAAGCTGGTCAACGATGGCTGCGCTCGTGCCTTCCCGGATAGGTGGAGTGATGAATTGAGACCTCTGAGAAGTAAAGATAACAGCGAGAACAGCGATAAATAAGACTAGCGTAACCCATAGCCAACGGAGGCTCCTCTTCTGGGGCCTTCCCTGGGTCTTCTTAGCCTTTGGTTTAGTCAATATTTAACCATGAGCCCTGCGGCGCCTCAGTGTAAGCCAGCTCAAGCCACCTGCTAAGAGCACTGCCAGAGCAATCCACGGAGCCAGGATGGCCAGCTTGTTCAGGGGGTAAACAGTACCGCCAACAGGTGGAGGAGGTGGAGGAGGTGGAGGAGCTGATGGGACTAATGGCAGATAATCCTTGTTTGCACCCCCGGTGATATTGTAAGGAGTGTCTCCAAAGCCGTCTCCGTTGGTATCACTGCCGCTGTAATCACTCCAGTAGTTTCCCCCGAGATAGGAGCCACCGACGATGTTCACCCCGGTAGTATTTGTGGTGTTCCAGGTGTCGGTTCCGTCATCATAGGCATTATTCGTGTTATTGAAGTAGTTGTTATAGATGGTGTTGTTGCTCGAGGGATCCACGTAGATGCCGTAGTCGTTGTTCCACAGGGTGTTGTTGGTGACCATGTTGTTGCTGGAACAAGACAGGTAAATGCCGTAGTCGTTGTTTGAGGCGGTGACATTTTCTATCCTCGAACTATTTGTGTGTACAAATAACACCCCTTCCCTGTTGTTGGTTAATACCAGGTCCCTGACCGTTATATTGGTGGAGTTGAGAATTCCCACATAGCCAGCATCGTGTGGAACCTGCTCATTTTGCCGATTGACCCAATAACACATTGGCTTTCCATCCACTTCATTGCTGGTGTCTATATCCTGGATGTAATCTGAAGGCTGCTGACCCACAACCTTAAAGTTGTAAACATTCCCGGACATTGTGTTCTCCGTGAGAGTGTTGCTGCCCGAACCTTCCAGGTAGATGCCCCGGTTGTTGTTCGAGGCGGTGTTGTTCGTGAGCGTGTTGTTGCTCGAGGAATAGAGGTAGATGCCCTGGTTGTTGTTCGAAACAGTAACATTTTCAATCCTTGAGTTATTTGTATAACACATGAGAACGCCTTGCCCGTTGTTAGTCAGGATTAAGTCCTTCACCGTTATATTTGTTGAATTCACAACACCGACATAACCGGCATTGGAAGATGAATCGATTACCTGGTTGGCCTTATCCACTAGATAATATACCGGCTTGCCAGCTACCTTATTCGATGTATCGATGTCTTGAATCCAATCGTCGAGGGTGGTATCGCTCTCAATACAAAGGGTTTCGTCTATTTCACTGCCATCGAGGGTGTTGTAGCCCGAAGAATACAGGCGAATGTCGCAATTGGTGTTGTCTGAGGCGGTGTTGTCGGTGAGTGTGTTGTAGCTCGAAAAATTCAGGTAGATGCCGTCGTAGTTGTTTGTGGCATTGTTGTCGGTGAGTGTGTTGTAGCTCGAAGAATTCAGGTAGATGCCGGCCCGCTCGTTGTCTGAGGCGGTGTTGTTGGTGAGGTTATTGTAGTTGCTTGAATCATGCAGCACGATCCCATCCCAGCTGTTCTTTGAGGCGGTGTTGTTGGTGACCGTGTTGTTGTTCGAAGAAGTCAAGTTGATGCCATAGCTGTTCGAGGTTGCGTTATTGTTGGTGATGTTGTTATTGTTTGAAGATTCCAGGCCGATGCCGGCGTAATTCAAGTTTGCAGTATTGTTACTCAGCACGTTGTAGTTGCTCGAGGAATTCATGCCAATGCCAACGTAGGCGTTCTCGTTTGCAGTGTTGTTGGTGACAGTGTTGTTGTTTGAAGATTCCCAGCCGATGCCGATGAAATTCAAGTTTGCAGTGTTGTTGGTCAGCACGTTGTAGTTGCTCGAAGAATTCATGCCAATGCCAACGTAGTCGTTCTGGTTTGCAGTGTTGTTGGTGAGAATGTTGTTGCTCGAAGAGCCCATGTGGATGCCGCACACGCCGTTGTTTAAGATGGTGTTGTTGCTAAGCGTGTTGTTGTTGCTCGAAAAAAACAGAGCGATGCCGTCATCAGCGTTGTTTGAGGCGGTGTTGTGGGTAAGCATGTTGTGGTTGCTCGAAGATTCCAGCTGGATGCCGCGATGATTGTCGTTATATGAGGCGGTGTTGTTGTAGATAGTGTTGTTGCTCGAAGAACGCAGGTAGATACCGTGGTCGTTCTTCGTTACATTATTGCTGGAAATGTTGCAGTGAGCTGTGCCGCTGAGAAATATTCCCCCTTGACCGCTCCCGGTGGCATTTTCCACGGTGAACCCGGTGATGTTCACCCAATCAGCGGTCACGGCAAACACATGGTCACCCGGGTTCGATGCATTCACGACACAATTCGCAGTGCCGTTTTCGGATTGAATCGTCAAGCCAGCTAGGTTCACATCCACATTCTCGTAGTATGTGCCATCCTTAACGCAAATCGTCTCTCCCCACCCAGCACCACTGACTGCATCCTGAATGGGTGTGCTGCTGGGGTTGAAAGTACCCCCGTCGCGCCACCAGCCGCTCTCACTGACACAGATGTCGCCACAGTTACAGATTCCACCGCAGCTAACCGTGCCGTTAACTACCTTACTCCAATTGAGGCAATCGACTGCTTCTAGCGATATGGCCTCGGTACAATTAGCCGGGTCGACCCAGGTAAAGTTCACTTCGCTGGCTCCACAAGCGTCCTTACAGCAAAAGTTTATCCAGGCGAAGTCAAAAGTCTCATCGAGAGAATGCGGCGGATCCGCAGGTGGCAGAGCATAGCAAGCACGAACCCAACCGTCTGTGTTATTCCATCCTGGGGAAGGAAAAATGTGAGGAGTGTCTCCATTGGGCAAGGTTGTGGGCAGCGTTAAATCAGTCACATTAAGATAGTCAGGGTCGAACTCTATATTTACACACCAGGCGCATGTGTTCCCCGAATAATGCACCGCTGTCACATTCACGGAAAAGCATTTATTAGGTCCCACATGGACCGTGCTCGAGTTGATTTCAAAGGCCCACTCATCCCCCAGATCAGCCAAAACTCCCGATGGCAGTGCCATAGGCACCAGCATCAAGCCTATACATACCGCAAGAACAATTAGAACTGAGAGGAATTTCCAAAATTTAATCATTTTTACCTCCGTGATAAACGCTTATTTCATTACTGCTGCTCAGGCAAAGGCGCAGTATTTGCCGTAATACCTGGCAGAGCGCCACAAATTGAAAAGGTTGCTAAAACCGCAAGTGCGGTCCCAAAGAGTTTTCGTTGCTGCATTCTACCCTCCTTCATCCTGCTTTCTGAAAAATGTTTAGCCATGAGCCCTGCGGCGCCTTGCTTCCCTCGTCATTGCGAGTCCGTCAGCTGACGGACTCGCAATCTCAAGTCCTACGGCGTCTTAACATAAGCACACTTGCCCCAGCTATAATGGCTGCACCTATAGCAATCCACGGAGCCAGGATGGCCAGCTTGTTCACGGGGTAAACAGTACCGCCAACAGGTGGGGAACCCTCATGGGAGTATTTGATTGTAACGTACCAACTGCTCATAGCGCTCGCACTTGAGCCGGTTACATACACATTTCCTGAACCATCGAGGGCTATGGCAACGGCCGCTTCACTTACTCCCAACTCGTATCTTCTCACCCACAGCTCATTCCCATTTGTATCGTACTTTATGGTGGCATAATCCTGTCCTGTCCAATCCCCTTCACTTCTTCCAGTCACATAAACATCGCCAGAGCCATCTATGGCTATGGCAGAGGGCCAATCTGTCGCATTCCCTGGTCCGTCGTATCTGCTTACCCACAGTTCATCACCATTCGAGTCATACTTTATGGTGGCATAGTCACCCATTGTCCCAGCACCGCCACTCACCCCGGTCACATAGACATTGCCAGAACCATCTACAGCTATCGCCCCGGCCTGATCACCGTCGTTTTCCGGGCCGTTATATCTTCTCAGCCAGAGCGGATTGCCGTTGGGGTCATATTTGATCGTAGCATAATCATAAAATGTCCCATCACCCTCACTCGCCCCGGTCACATAGACATTACCAGAACCATCTATGGTTATGGCAAGAGCTTCATCATCATCTTCTCCCAGACCGTCATATGTTCTCGCCCAGAGCAGATTGCCCGAAGAGTCATACTTTATGGTTAAATAGTCATAATCGTAGGCGAAAATTGAACCATAAGCACGTCTGCCGGTCACATAAACGTTGCCATATGCATCTACGGCTATGGCAGAAGCCTCATCGTATAAAAAATCCGGTTGACTCAAACCGTCAAATATTCTCACCCAGAGTTCATTGCCATTTGGGTCATACTTTATGGTGGCGTAGTCATTGCGTGTAAAGGGCTCTCCGCTGTTCCAGATGTATCCGGTCACGTAGACATTGCCAGAACCATCTACAGCTATGGCGCGCGCATAATCCTCACCGTCTTCCGGTCCGGTGTACCTTGCAACCCATAATTCGTTTCCATTCAGATCGTATTTGATTGTGGCGTAGTCAAAGTTTGTTTCAACACTGTAACTACTACCAGTAACATAAACGTTGCCAGAATCATCTATGGCTATGGCAGAAGCTTCATCCGTATACATTCCTGGTCCGTTGTATCTTCTTACCCACAGTTCATCACCATTTGGATCATATTTTATGGTGGCATAGTCGGCCCACATGTCGGTGCCGTCGCTTTTGCCGGTAACGTAGACATTACCCATATGATCCACAGCCATGGCAGAGGCAAAATCCCATCGATTTCCCGGTCCATTGTATGTAGCTATCCATTCCTCAGAAACTCCCAATCCGCCTTCATTGTTTGCTCCGCCGTATGTTTTGTTCCATTCTATGGCAGGTGGTTCAGAAGAACCCTCAAGAATATTACTCTGGATCGGTGCTGTTGGTGGGTCTATTGAGCCGTCAGCCCTAATGTAAATCGTTCCGCTTGCCTTGACTGTTGGCAGATTAGATACCAAAGTTACACTCATTAAAAGCAATAGTACAGCCATTATCCATATTTTTCTCTTCAGTCTTTCCATTTTCATTCCTCCTTTCTATTTTTCGGTTTTTCAACAATTTCCAGCAGTAGTCGTCTTTCTCCCTTTCACCCCCAACTCCCAAGCTTATGTACTTGTAAGGAAAGCATCTACGTGTCCAAGTATCTCGTATTTTCCATGTCATCTTCAAATAAAAAAGCGAAACCAACTTTCTACGGTCGGTTTCGCTATTGGCTCCACAAAGCCCAAGCGCCCAATTACGGGCTACGCTTCACAGCCCCCCTGTTAAGTTTTTCTACTAGAACTATCCTATAGAACTATCGTATCTCCAACATCGTATCATGTCAATACCATTTTCTTAACTTTTCCTAACTTTTCCTACATTTTTAGGGAAATTACCCCAAAAATGAATCTGCTGCTGAGTCCTACTGGTGGCTCCTGCGGAAACTTTTTGACAACGCTAAAAGATTGCAACCTTCGGGAATAATAATAGTAACAGGGCCATGCACTGTTCATGGCACACAATACGCCCAAATCCTTTCCTTTTTCGTTGGTGATAAAATGAGGTAAGTGTGTCTCTTTCCGGTTACATTCTTCACGGGTGCCCGTGCGGAATGTAATTACAACTTTGGAAAGAAAAGCACTGCTAAGCTAAAAGATAAGCAAAACCCTTGAACCCTAGTAATATGATAGTATGGACTTGTTGGAGAGTTCCAAAGAAAATGGAAGCTAGATAGTCTAGCAGCAGTGATATGGACAGAGAGAAATTTGAGACTCTCGTGGTGGAAGCCATTAATAATCTGCCTCTTGAGTTTCGCAATAAGCTTGAAAATGTTGATATCGTTGTAGAGGACTGGCCAACATCAGGACAGCTTAAGGCAGTGAAACTTAGCCATCGCAGCCAGTTATTGGGGCTTTACCAGGGCGTGCCGCAAACTAAGCGTGGCAGAGGATATGGGCTGGTTCCGCCTGATAAAATAAGTATCTTTCAGAAGCCTATAGAGGGTCAGTGTCACTCTAATGAAGAGATCGGCGTGAAAATAACTGAAGTAGTGTGCCACGAGATAGCTCACCACTTTGGCACTGATGAAAAGACTTTGCGCAGGATAGAGGATAACAGGCACAGGAAAAGCAGGCATTGATTACATCCGAAAGCTGGGGATGAGAGGCGACCCTTGGGGATGCTTTTTCAGCAACCCTCTTTACGCAGACGATAAATGCGCATGATTTGTTCAACTGTATTTGTAATTAACTGACCAGGGTTTTTGCGAATCTCGGCAAGAGTCATTATCCGAGGAGTGGTGCTGAAAATTGCCTCAATTCCATATTTCGAAAGTATGTAGGCACCGTCTTCCACATTACCGGCAATGGCAATCACCGGCACCCCATGCTTCTTGGCAATTTTAGCCACGCCGAAAGGAACTTTTCCATAAAGAGTCTGGCGGTCAATGCTCCCTTCGCCAGTAAAAACTAAATCAGCGTTTTCCATTTTCTCCTTCAACCCCGAAGCCTTTATAACAATGTCAACCCCCTGTTTTATCCGAGCATTCAGGAATGCTACCGAGCCGGCACCCAGGCCACCGGCGGCTCCAGCTCCAGGCAAATTGGCTACCTCAATCCCAAGGTCTTTTTCGATAACTCGGGCAAAATTGGTTAAATATTTCTCTAATTCTGCCACCATCTTCAGGGTTGCTCCTTTTTGCGCTGCATATACCCGCGCGGCTCCCCGTTTGCCAAGCAGAGGATTATCCACATCCGCGGCAACGATGAATTTCGTGCGCTTTATCCGAGAATCCAGCTGGCTGCAATCAATGCGAAATAAATTTTTTAATCCCTCTCCTCCTAATTCAATAGGCTTGTCAGACTTATCCAGTAGTTTTGCCCCCAGAGCCATCGCCATGCCGGCCCCGCCATCCACGGTTGCACTCCCACCAACTCCGACAATAATTTTTTTTGCTCCTCTATCCAGGCAAGCCTTAATTAACTCTCCGGTTCCATAAGTGGTAGTTCTCAGCGGATTGCGTTTTTGCAGTGGAACCAGCCGCAAGCCAGAAGCAGAGGCCATCTCAACAACCGCAGTCATTTCGTCGCCCAGCAACCCGATTTCCGCCGGCACTTTCTTGCCGAACGGACCGGTCACCTTTCCAGCGATTATCTTTCCACCCATAGCGGAAACAAGAGCATCAACTGTCCCATCACCTCCATCGGCCAGGGGGAATTTTTCTATGGCGGTTTCTGGCCAAATTTTTCTAATTCCCTGCTCTATGCAGTCAGCCACTTCTACTGCGGAGAGAGTTTCCTTAAAAGCATTCGGTGCAATAATAATTTTCATTTTGGCTACAGAATAACACAAAAACTTTTTCAGCCACGGATTAAGACGGAAAAATACAGAAATTTCTTAGCACGCAGATTTTCGCAGAAAATCGCAGACTCATTTTCTTCTTATTTTTGAAAATATAGATCAGGTAAATCTGCCCTCGGCGGCCTGAACGGGCATGTAGCTGCGTCCGAGCTTTCTTGAATTTTCTGGGTAAATCCGTGGCTAAATAATAGCTAGAACCTCAGCTATGCAGCTCGAAGTGAAATTACTCAAGATGTCGGCACACTCCTCCTTCTTCCCATCCTTTTTCAAGCTAATGGCTTCTTTCTCAATATCCCCAACTTCATTTAACCATTTTCCCTGCATATGGGCAAAAGTTTTTTGCGTTTCCTTTTTTCTTTTAGCGTTGTCAAAAAGTTTCCGCAGGAGCCACCAGTAGGACTCATCAGAAAATTCATCTTTTTGCGCATCTGGCGCCGGGGTAACACTTTTACCCGCTTTCCCTGCTCGGGAAACAATTTCCGGAATCTTATTACCGTCAATAAAGAAAGGAACATAAATACCACGGCAGGGAGGGCCAGGCGTCCACCAGAATTGAACTAACTTATCGTCGGAGTCCGGAAGAATGGCGATGACCGAACTGGCTGTTCCTACCGAGCCTGCCCCCGAAGGCAATTTGTGCATACAGATGGGCGGGAAATGTGTCTTTGCTATCTGCATCATCGAGGTGAAAGAAATTTCTTTCTTTTTCCCAAGTAACCCAGCAGTTTTTTTAGCTCGCCAGCCGGCAAGATTGAGCAACTTCTCTTTTCGATCACCGTAAGCTTGCGCAAAGTTAAATGATTCTTTTCTTGCCGTGGGCCACCAACCCCTTTCTAGCGCATAATCTATAATATCGGAGCTTGCCGAGTCCCATTTGGTTCCAATACCCAGCCCATTTGAGATAGCACCATATCCAGAGTCTATTTTTCTTGCTATCCAGCGGCGGCCGACAGTTTCTAAGATCCAGGATTCCTTTGCATCCGCAATGAGAAAAGAATTGTCATAACTCCCTTTGTAATGGTTTATCCCCGGAAATCCCCCACCCCACTGTCCATATTCGACGACAAGATTAGCTATTACCTCCAGGACCTCGTGAGATGTTTTCCCTCTTTCCAAACCGAACCGGAGCAGGTCCATTCCCAGAAGTCCTAATTCTTCTCTTGCCCCTTTCTTTTCTGCCGCCTTGAGTTCCTTGAGGGGTTTTGTATAAACTGCCTCATTGCCCGCCGCAACACCGCATTCATTGACACCTTCTTCATAACCCCAACACCAGTAAGGACTTGAGCCAAGAGTAGCATAGGTAACTTTTGTCTGAGGAATTTCTCTATATTCAAGTTTAAGCATGTTCCCTTCCGGCCAGGTCTT
>Ga0315543_1003291_pt1 | contig 14629 bp, 13 predicted proteins | sample SalMarSW160210MG_2_FD_203098 | JGI IMG/M metagenome (GOLD analysis project Ga0315543, IMG submission 203098) | Salt marsh sediment microbial communities from the Plum Island Ecosystem LTER, Massachusetts, United States - Salt Marsh Sediment SW1601-210 ...
TATGCTGTGCTGCTGCGCTGGCGACTATCCGTCTCGTCGAGGGAGGCTACATGCAGAACGCGGCGCGAATGGGAGAGAGGATTATGGAGCGGCTCACGCGTATGCAGGCCGCCCATGCCTCGATGGGAGACGTGCGTGGGCTGGGTCTCATGATCGGTATGGAGCTGGTCAAGGATAAGGAAACCAAGGAGCCTGCCGCTGACCTGCGCGATGCTGTTGTACAGAAATGCTTTGAGAAGAGGTTGCTCATCCTGGGTTGCGGTATGAGCACAGCGCGCTTCATGCCAGCACTGAACGTCACGGCGGATGTGACGGATCAGGGGCTGGACATTTTTGAGCAGGCACTTACAGAGGCCGAGAACGAAGTCTAGAGGGCTTGGCTCGTGAACAGGAAAGGGCTGGGGGAAGACCCCAGCCCTTTTTCATCAGGGATACGTTTGACAGGAGGACGAAGGCTGTGGTGCTTTCCACCTCCTATTCCTATTGGATGGTGATACTGCCTATGCCGCCGTCAATCTCCAGGTCGAGCCTGTTCTCAGCCGTGTGATAGTCTGTGCTTGTATAGTCGTCACCGGAGCGCGTGAAGCGCTTGCTGTCTACGCGCACCGAGCCTATGCCCTGTGAGACGTGTACCCTGGCGCCCACTCCATCAGGTATGCGCACCGTGACGCCGCCGATGCCAGTATCAATGGAAGCACTGGTCAGCCCTGCTGCAGCAGGGAAGGTGATAATGGTCTCACCCACACCCGTTTCGAGGTCGAGTTTTGTGACCTTGAGGTCGCTGAGATCCATCGCCACTTTGCCGACACCGGTGTCAACGTGCATTTCGAGAGGGATACGCGGCGTGAATCTAATGTTCCAGTAGTCGCTGACGTCACCACTGGGCACCCAGAAGGGGATGGAGACGCTTTGAGCTTTCAGCGAGAACACGGCACGCCCGTTGCTGACGCCAAAGTCCTCCTCAGCTTTGAACGCGAACTGGCCATATTCTATCTTGCCTTCCACAAAGTTCGGAGAGTCAGACAGTGCTCCAATTTCCAGCTTTCCAACGCCAAACTTGATCGTGATGTCGCCATGATCCGCATCTTGCCTGGATTCGAGCACAGTGTCGCTGCCCGTTACCCTCCGTGGGCCGGCGGGCTGTCCACCCTGATAGATGGCGTAGCCAATGACACCACCCAGCACTAGAATGGCAATCAGCAGGCCAATGATGTATACCACGGGGGAACGACTCCCCTTCACGATGATCTCTAGACCGATCAGAATCAAGGCAACTGGCCAAAAGCGCCATAGAGTTCCCCAAACAGACCACGGAAGTCTGCCCATCTGGTTGAGCAGCAGCAAAACGCCAACGGTGATAAGGATGAGTGGACCGATCAAACCAGGACGGTATCTTCTTTCTTGCATGTTTTCCCCCTTTCTCAGCTCCGCAGCGCGCGATTCAGCAGGACTATGCCCATCAGGATAAGAACGACTGGCCACAATTGCTCCAGTCGGAACCAGCCAAGCAGATGAAGGTTATCCGCCAGAAACACCAGGCCTATCAGGACGAGAAGGCCACCGAGCAGGATGATGCGGTTGGTCTGGACAGGCCGTGTTTCATCCGCGCCCCCGAAAACAGCTTGGACGTCTCGGCCGAACTCCCTCACCTCAGCTCGGATCTCCTTGACGTTGTGTCGGAACGCTTCTTGGCTCGAACGACTGACGATTCCCTTCTCTGGCAGAACGATCCACAGGATGATGTAGGCCGTTACGCCCGTCCCACTCGTCAGAGCCCACAGGACGAATATGAAGCGCAGCAACACAGGGCTGACGCCAAAGTAGTCAGCCAGTCCAGCGCATACGCCGCCGATCACGCCCTTGCTCTTGTCGCGATAGAAGCTGTTGGTCATATGCATATCCCCTTTGTATTATACGGTGTAACTGGGCTCAGGTTTCACTACTACTACGCTGCAACCCAACCCCAGGGTTCACAATGGAGCACAGACCTCATCTACGGCCGAAGCTTCGTTCCAGTTGCGCAGAACTCAAATGGATCATAGTCGGTCGGCCATGAGGGCACGTGTAGGGAAGGGCTGTGTCTTCCAGTTGGCGGATGAGCTCGCGTGCCTCATCGAGTGTAAGGGTCTGGCCGGCGCGTATGGCGCTGTGACAGGCTATAACGGCCAGTGTGTGCTCTGCAGACGTGGGTGCATCTATGCCCTCGCTGGCGATGTCGAGCAGCTCAGCGATGACTGCTGTCACCCGCTCTGGGTTTAGGGCGGCCGGGATGGCTCGAACTAGATAGGTGTCGCCCCCAAAAGGTGCAATATCAAAGCCAAATGCAGCGAGGTGTTCCAACAATCCGTCTAGCAGGCCACGTTGCTGAGGCGGGAGTTCAATGGGAAGTGGCTCGAGCAGAGTTTGTGAGGGCATGGTCATTGCGGCTTGCTCTGCCTGCAGTTGTTCAAGGAGGATTCTCTCGTGCGCAGCGTGCTGGTCAATCAGATACAGGCCATCCGGACCCTCAGCGATGATATAGGTCTGCCTGACCTGCCCAAGCACGCGCAGCATCGGCAACTGCTCTCGCATGGGTATGCCGCTGACAGCAGGCGCCTCCACATCCGCAGGGCGTTGTATCTCCAGCGCCATTTGCGCACGGTTGAGGCCCGCTTCCCAGCCACGATGCCCGGGGGCCAGTTGTCCGCGTCTTTCCCATTCATCCGGCAAGACTGCGGCGGGCCGGCTCGTCATTGCAGCCACGGGGGCCTGTCCAATGATTGTGTGCCGCACCGCTCGCTGGACTGCGGCAAACACTCCTCGTGGGTCCCGAAAACGCACTTCGCGCTTTGTGGGATGTACGTTAATGTCTACGTCTGTGGGGTCCATAGTGATGCTCAACACTGTCACAGGGTGACGGCCTGTGCGGATGAGAGTGCGGTATGCTTCTTTGACGGCGTAGCCAAGGGAGCGATCCTGGATCCAGCGGCGGTTGACGAAAAAGATCTGATACTTGCGTGTAGCACGATGCAGGCTGGGGAAGCCTATGTATCCGCGTACACGAATCCTGGGAATGCGCTGCGCGGCCTCGCCCTCCGCGTCCGTGGAATCAGTTGCTTGCAGTCGCTCGCTTGGCTGAACCTCAAGCATTTGCTGTGCCGCGTTGAGCCCGAACACTTTGATGAGCACGTCGTACAGCTTGCCGTTGCCAGAAGTCTGTAGGGCCAGTCTTCCATTATCAATCAGGCTGAAGCGCAGTTCTGGATACGCCAAGGCATACGCGCTGACGAGGCTAACGATGTGATTACTCTCGGTAGCTTCTGAGCGCAGGAATTTGAGCCGGGCAGGAGTATTGTAGAAAAGGTTCTCAACAGTCACGACTGTCCCTGGTTTTCCGCCGTGCTTTTCGCTCCGTATGAGCTCTCCACCCTCTACTCTCAGCAAGGTGCCTGTCGCCTCATCTTCCACACGCGTGAGCATTGTTACCTGGGACACGGCGGCTATGCTGGTCAAGGCCTCACCACGGAAACCCAAAGTGGTGATGTGCGACAGGTCATCCTCGCTGCGGATTTTGCTCGTGGCATGGCGAGCAAAGGCCAGTTTCGCCTCCTCTGCTGGAATGCCGCAACCATTGTCGCTGGCTCGAATGAGACGCCTTCCTCCGTGCTTTATCTCGATTCTGATGTCTGTCGCTCCGGCATCAATGGCATTCTCGATAAGTTCCTTCGCCACGGAAGCCGGTCGCTCCACCACTTCTCCGGCGGCGATTTTGCTCGCCACCTGGGGTGGAAGTACTCTGATGGGCATAACAGTCACTCCGGGAACCATAAGAAGCCCGGTTTCTCTCGGAAACCAGGTCTCTGGAGAGAACTGCACGCATTCTACCATAGAGCAAGTGATTGTCAAAAGAATGGTTCTCATGAGCGCGGAGATTGTGAATTATATCACCAGGTTGCCTTTTTCAGTGGTTTGTTGTACAATACCTCCGTTTCCTCACTGAGTGCGCAATGTCCTGCTGAGGACAATCAATGGCGAGGGGATAAGCGATGATGCTTTGGGCAGAGGAGAATCCACCCCGTTGGCATTTCCCTTCTTCTGTTGCAAAGAGTCCTTGTTCTGTAAATCTCGATACCAGGCAAGAGTCAGCAGTGGGATTTAGCTCCTGCTGCGAAGGCCCTTGCCGTTTGTGTTTCCTAGTTAGCAGAGACCAGCAAAATACGCCAAGGAGGGTTCAATGAAAGACGTCGTTATTGCGGGAATAGTGCGAACTGCTATTGGGCGCTATGGTGGTGCATTCAAGGACATTACTGCACACGATTTGGCTGCCCGGGTGATAAAAGAGGTGCTGAGACGCACACAGATTGACCCGGCCACTATTGATGATGTGATCTTTGGTTGCATTGGCCAGAGCAGCGATGCTCCCAATCTCGGTCGAGTGGCCGCGCTGATGGCTGGCATCCCTAAAGAAGTGCCCGGATATACTGTGCAGCGCAACTGTGCTGCGGGTCAGGTAGCGATCACGAATGCCTATCAAGCCATTCAGGCAGATGACGGGGAGATCTTTATGTGTGGCGGGGTGGAAAGCATGTCCCAGGCTCCCTATTTGGTGCGAGGTGCTCGTTGGGGGCTCAAGCTGCGGCACACTACCTTCGTTGATACCTTGTGGGAGGGCCTGACCGATCCCATCTGCAATGAGATCATGGGCAAGACGGCCGAGAACCTGGCCGAGATGTACAAGATATCCCGTCAGGAACAGGACGAGTTCGCCGTGCAATCGCACAAGAAGGCTTTCATGGCTACGCGCATGGGTAAGTTCAAGGATGAGATTGTCCCTGTGGAGGTGAAGAAGAAGGTTGCCGGACAGGAAGTTGCCTCCGAATTCATTATTCAGGACGAGTGTATCAATCCTGGGCTCACAGTGCAGAAGGCAGCTTTGTATCCCACCGTGTTCAAGAAGGGCGGTACAGTGACGCCGGCCAACGCCTGCCCGATTTGTGATGGCGCAGCAGCCTGCCTGGTGCTGACGGCGGACAAGGCGAAAGAATTGGGTCTGGAGCCAATGGGCTACATACGTGGTTACGGCTACGCGGGTGTGGATCCTTCCATAATGGGCATCGGGCCGGTCTACGCTGTTCCCAAGGCGTTGAAAAAGGCTGGCCTCAAACTGAAGGATATGGGATTGATTGAACTCAACGAGGCCTTTGCTGCCCAGGCCCTAGCAGTGGGGAAGGAATTGGCCAAGGATGGCTGGGACTGGGAGAAAGTGAACGTCAACGGTGGTGCCATCGCTCTTGGTCACCCTGTGGGGTGCACTGGCTGCCGCATCGTAGCGACGCTGCTGTATGAAATGCAGAAGCGCGATCTCTCGCTTGGGTTGGCTACTGAGTGCGTCGGTGGCGGACAGGGTGGTGCGATTGTGGTCGAGAGGAAGTAGTCGAAGCCAGGCATCTCTTGCGTACGCCTGGCTCCTTGAAGAACACCTTGAAGGGAGGAAAGTAAATGTACATTTTCAAGGCAGGAGTAGTGGGGGCGGGCTTTATGGGTGGAGGGATCGCGCAGGTCATCACCTATTCAGGCCTCCCAGTGGTGCTCAAGGACGTCGATCAGAAGATGCTGGACAAGGGTATGGATGCTCTGCACAGTATCTATCAGCGGCGTGTGGATAGGGGCAAGATGAGTGCAGGAGAAATGCAAGAGAAAGTGGACCTTGCTACTCCCACGCTTTCGTATGACGAGTTCGCCGACGTGGACATCGTCATTGAGGCTGTGCCGGAGGTGATGAAGATCAAGAAGCAGGTCTTTGCTGAGCTGGACGAGGTCTGTCCGGAGCACACTATTTTTGCCTCTAACACGTCGGCTTTGTCCATTTCCGAGATGGGTGCTGCTACCAAGCGTCCGCACAAGATGATCGGCCTGCACTTCTTTAGCCCTGCGCACGTGATGAAGCTCGTCGAGGTGATTCCTGGGCTGGATTCCTCGCAGGAGACGATTGACGATGTTGTGATGTTCGCCGAGTCTCTGCGCAAGATCCCGGTAGTGGTGCAGGAGTGCCCAGGCTTCCTGGTCAACCGTTTGCTGATGCCCTATCTCAATGAGGCTGCGCTGGCATTGCAGGAGGGAGCTGCCACGGCCCAAGAAATTGATGGGGCCATGGTCAAGTTTGGCTGGCCTATGGGGCCGTTCACACTAATGGATATGCTGGGCATTGACGTTATCTATCACACGGCAGAGTACCTGGCGACTGAGTATGGCGTCGAGATCCCTGCATTGTTCAAGGTGCTGTTCGATGCTGGCCGCCTCGGAGAGAAGGCTGGCGCGGGCTTTTACGGGTATGGGGATCAAACCGACGAGCCCGTCAAGGCCATGATCAAGCAGCTTCAGGATGATGGCAAGGCGCGGACAGGCACTGAGTTCAGTTGGCAGCGCCTCATGATGCCTCTGATCAACGAGGCGGTAATCTGTGTGACGGAGACCATCTCTCCACCGGACAAGATTGACATGGCCGCGATTGCTGGCATAGGCATGAAGTACGGCGAGGAGCGCATGGGGCCACTGCAACTGGCTGATGTCCTGGGGCTGGATGTTGTGTTGGCTGAGCTCAAGAAGCTTCAGATCCAGTACGGCAATCGCTTTCGCCCTGCGCGTCTGCTCAAGACCAAGGTGCGCGCAGGTCATCTGGGCAAAAAGGTCGGTAAGGGCTTCTTTGAGTATACGACGTAGGGCTTTGAGGTCTTCGCCTTGCACGACCAATTGACATCTCAAGAAAGGAGCTTGCATGATGGCAGAACGCCAGTACGTGAAAGTGTCGGTAGAGAATCGCATCGCCGTTTTGACCATTGACCACCCTCCGGCCAATGCCTTCAACGAACAGACCATAGAAGATTTGGCCAGTGCTTTTGACGAAGTCTCGGCCAACGTGGATGTGAAGACGATCATCATAACAGGCGCGGGCCAGTTCACATTTGTGGCTGGGGCGGACATTAACGAGATCAAGGAGCAAATAGACCTCGGACGGGCAGGTAAGGAAGTGAAGAGGGATCTCATCGTCAAGGGGCAAGGCCTCTTCACCAGGATTGAACAGAGCACCAAGCCCGTTATAGCCGCCATCAACGCCATTTGCCTTGGCGGTGGCCTCGAACTGGCTATGGCCTGTCATATCCGTATTGCGTCAGACACGGCGCGCTTGGGGCAGCCGGAGGTCAGCCTGGGACTCTTGCCAGGCTGGGGCGGGACAGCCCGCTTGCCTCGCCTGATTGGCAGAGGCAAGGCGATAGAGTTGATTCTTACTGGCGACATGATAACTGCGCAAGAGGCTGCTCGCCTGGGACTGGTGAACAAAGTAGTGCCCTCTGGCCAGGTGGTTAAGACTGCGTTGGATCTGGCAAAAAAGATTACCTCCAAAAGCGCCATGGCAGCCGGCGCTATTCTAAGGGCAATCAACCACGGCATGGAGGTGAGTCTACTCGATGCACTCAAGCTGGAAGAGGACGAGTTCGTCGAGTTGTGTGGCACCTATGATGCCCACGAGGGCGTGAGCGCGTTTCTGGAGAAGCGTCAGCCCAAGTTCCAGGACAAGTAGAGGGAGTCACGAGTCATGGGTAGTGAGTTACTGTCGTTCATTCCGTTGCGATGCCACTCATCACTCACTACTCATGACTCCCTACTCGCCACTCATTCATCCCTGGAGTGCTTCTTATGAGCCTGAATCTGGCGCTGGTGCTTGAGACCGGAGCCGCCAGCCAGCCTCGGCACACGGCAATCGTCTCCAATGGCCACGGGATGACCTACGCGCAACTCAACGAAGCGGCGAATCAGTGTGCTTCCGGGTTGGCACGTCTTGGTGTGCACACGGGCGACAGCGTAGCTGTGATGCTGCCCAATGTACCCGAGTTCGTCATTGCGTACTTTGGGGTACTGAAACTGGGGGGCTGTGTTGTTCCTCTCAATACCCTGTTCAAGGCCTCTGAGATTGCCTACCAAGTGGAAGATTCCGATGCTTCAGCGCTAGTTGTTGCTGAGTCGCTGCTGCCTGAAGCTCGCCGGGCGCTGCTGGGAGTGGAGGCCTGCCACCATCTGATCGTCTCAGGGAAGCGTTCGCCCCCTGGCTGGCATCTCTTCAGTGACTTGCTGGGTAGAGGCAGGCCTGAATTCGATACGGTTCAGACGATGCCGGATGACACGGCAGTCATTCTGTATACGGCGGGTGCTACCGGGCATCCCAAGGGTGCTGAACTCACACATTTCAACATGTTCTACAACGCTGCGCTCACTGCGGATCACCTCTGCCGGCTTACCGCGCAAGATGTTTCGCTGAGCGTATTGCCTTTGTTCCACGCCTTTGGACAGACCTGCGTCATGAACGCTACTCTGTACGCGGGAGGCACACTCACTCTGCTGTCCCGTTTTGAGCCCGATAGAGTGCTGCAGGTCATCCAACGTGATCGAGTCACCTTGCTGATGGGTGTGCCGACGATGTATTGGTATCTGCAGCACTATCCAGCGGCCGAGAAGTACGATTGGAGTTCCTTGCGCCTCTGCTGCTCTGGTGGGGCTGCGCTACCGGTGGATCTGATGAAGCAATTCGAGGAGCGGTATGGCTTGCCGATATTCGAGGGCTATGGTCTGTCTGAGACCGCACCGGTGGCTGCATTCAATGTCCCGCTATCTTTTAGGCGGGACCATGTGGCCGAGCAGGCTCCCCGGCCTGGCTCCATAGGGCTGCCCATTTATGGTGTGCAGATGAAGATCTTTGACGAAAAAGATCGCGAACTGCCGCCGGGAGAAGTTGGGGAGATCGTCATCCGTGGTCACAACGTCATGAAGGGCTACTACAAGCGGCCGGGGCCGACCGCGGAAGCTATGCGTGGTGGCTGGTTTCACACTGGCGACCTGGGGCGCATGGATGAGAGTGGTTATTTCTATGTCGTGGACCGCAAGAAGGATCTCATCATTCGCGGTGGGCTCAACATCTACCCGCGCGAAGTGGAGGACGTGCTTCTCGCTCACCCTGCAGTTGCTGAAGTTGCCGTGGTTGGCGCTCCAGACGAAGTAATGGGAGAGGAGATCAAGGCCTTTGTCGTGCTCGAGCAAGATGAGGCTGTGGACGCTGAGGACTTGATTGAGTACGGTCGTAAACGGATGGCTGCCTACAAGTACCCACGGTACATAGAGTTCCGGACGGAATTGCCCAAGGATGCCACGGGCAAGATCATCAAAAGGCAATTGAAAGAATAGCCAGTTTGCTCTTGGCCCATTCACAGCCTGGGCCGTGTATGGCTCTGGTATTGATACCCTTTTGTTAAGGAGGAAGGAATGGACTTTACGTTTCCCAAGGAATATGAATTGCTCCGCCGCATGGTCAGGGAGTTCGCGGAGAAGGAGGTGGCCCCTCTAGCCGAGGAGATTGATCGCGATGAGCGGGTGCCTTTCGAAACGCTCAAGAAGGCGGCCAAGCTCGGTTTGATGGGTATACCATTTCCGCAGAAGTATGGCGGCGCTGGTGCAGGTGAGATCGGTTACTGCATTCTCATGGAAGAATTGAACAAGATATGTGGTTCCACAGCCACGGTGATCGGTGCCCACACGGGCATTGGCGCCATGGCTATCTACCTGGACGGCACTGAGGAACAGAAGCAGAAGTACCTGGTGCCCCTGGCGCGCGGAGAGAAAATCGCTGCCTTTGCTTTGACTGAGCCCAATGCAGGATCTGACGCAGCCTCGATACAAACGAGGGCTGTGCGCGACGGCGACTATTTTCTGCTGAATGGTTCCAAGCTGTGGATCACGAACGGGGACATTGCCGACGTCATTAGTGTCCTGGCAGTGACTGACCCAGCTTTGGGTGCCCGAGGTGGCGTGACTGCTTTCATCGTGGAAAAAGAGTTCCCCGGTTTCAAAGTAGGCCGCAAAGAGGAGAAGATGGGCATCCGTGGGTCTTCTACTGCAGAGTTGTTCTTCGAGGACTGCCGTGTCCCAGCGGAGAATGTGTTGGGCATGTTCGGCGGTGGCTTTCTCACCTTCATGAAGACTCTGGATGTCGGGCGTATCAGCCTCGCAGCGGGTTGCCTGGGAGCAACGGACAAGGCATTGGAAATGTGCATGGAGTTCGCCAAGAGCCGGTATCAGTTTGGTGCTCCTATCGCTGCCAAGCAAGCTATTCAGTGGATGATTGCTGACATGGCGATAGAGGTAGAGGCGCTGCGTTCACTCGTCTATCGCACAGCCTGGATGCTGGATACGGGGCAGACCGGGCGTAAATTCAGCACTATGGCCGCCATGTGCAAGGTCTACGGTTCTGAGGTGGCCTGTCGCGCTGCGGATACTGCAGTGCAGATTCACGGTGGCATGGGCTACATGAAAAAGTACCCCATTGAGCGCATGTATCGTGACGCGCGCATTACCCGCATTTTTGAGGGTACCAACGAGATTCAGCGCGAGATCATCGCCCGAAACCTGTTCCGCCAGATAGGGCTGAGGCTCAGGTAGTTGCCCTCAAGGCTCGAGCCCTTTAGGACGAAGCCTCGGGGGCGAGGCCTTGCGACTGCTCATAATTGACAGAAGGGGGAGGAAAACCGCCTATGAAGATCGTAGTAATGATCAAGCAGGTTCCAGACACGACTGAAGTCAGGCTTGACAAGAGGACAGGGACGCTGATTCGAGAAGGCGTGCCGAGCATCATCAATCCCGAGGACAAGAATGCCCTCGAAGAGGCGCTGAGGCTCAAGGAGACCACGAAGGCCAAGGTCATTGTTGTCTCTATGGGCCCGCCGCAGGCTGAGCATGCTCTGCGGGAAGCGTTGGCCATGGGTGCAGACGAGGCAATCCTGCTGACGGATCGAGCCTTTGCTGGTGCGGATACCTGGGCGACGGCCAGCACTTTGGGTCAGGCCTTGAAGAAGATTGGCGACTTTGATCTGGTGTTTGCCGGTCGGCAGGCCATTGATGGCGATACGGCTCAGGTGGGCCCGCAGTTGGCCGAGTACCTCAAGATCCCGCAGATTACCTATGTGCGCGAGTTGGTCATAGACGATGGCAAAGTGAGGGCAAAGAGGGCGCTTGAAGATGGCTTTGAGGAGATCGAGGCGCAGTTGCCCGCTCTCTTGACCATTACCCAGGAGGCCAATGTGCCGCGTTACCCGCCCGCTGGCGCGATTATGACCGCTTATCGTGAGCAGGAGGTGGTATTCTGGGGCGCAGAGGACATTGGCGCGGACCCAGAGACAGTAGGTCTCAAAGGCTCTCCCACGCAGGTGAAGCGCAGCTTCACGCCGCCGCCCAAGGAGCCAGGTCAGGTCATCAAGAGCGCGCCAGGGGAGGCCGCCAAGGACCTGGTGGCAATACTGCGCGATAAGAACATCATCTAGCGGTGTGCTGCCATCTTTGCTCGTGGAGCATTGCCACACTACGAAGTACCACGGCAGTATACATAACTGCCCAGGTAACCGCAGTATGACGTCGCAGGTTAGCAGAACGCATTGGCAGCCATACGTGGTGTTGGCACTGGGAGTATTGGCAGTCTCCTGGGCGGCCATCTTTATCCGAGTCGCGGCAGCTCCAGCGTTGGTCACAGGAGCGTACAGACTTGCTCTGGCGTCGCTAATACTGACCCCGTTGGCCCTGTGGCGCAATGGTGAAGAGTTGCTGCATCTCGATTGGCGAGATCTGCGACTCATGATAGCGGCAGGTGTGTTTCTGGGCTTGCATTTCGCAACCTGGATCAGTTCGCTCGAGTACACATCAGTGGCCAGCTCGGTTGTCTTGGTTACGATCAACCCCCTCTTTGTGGGATTGGCGGCCCGCTTTCTGCTGAAGGAACATGTTCCTTCGCGTATGTTTATGGGCATTGCTCTAGCAACCTTGGGTGGCGCCATTATTGGTTGGGGAGACCTGAGGATATCTGGCTGGGCGCTGTGGGGCGACTTCCTGGCTGTCGTTGGAGCGATTATGGTCTCAGCTTACTTTCTGATTGGGCGGAATCTGAGAAAGCGCCTGTCGCTGCTAACATACGTCACGCCAACCTACTGGACGGCTGCGCTGGTGCTCGGCATCGCAGCCCTGTTGAGTGGCCAGGATTTCTGGGGTTACCCTGCGCATTCTTATCTCATGTTTCTGCTGCTGGCCGTCGGCCCGCAGATCATTGGGCATTCGTCGCTCAACTGGGCACTGCGCTATCTGTCGCCGACTTTCGTGACCGCCGTTGTGCTGGGGGAACCGATTGGTTCTACAATCCTGGCCTGTTTGATCCTGCAAGAGATTCCATCAGCGGTCAAGATATTGGGCGGCACAGTTATCCTGGCGGGTATCTATGTCTGCGTTCGTGCGGAAGCGGCGGGAGGTGTACTGTGAAGCGGCGCGAGCTGCAGTGTGCGCTCTTCGATCTGGATGACACAATGTACCCGAGGAGCGCAGGTGTGATGCGTATTGTGAGCCAGCGCATCAACGAGTATATGGGTCAGCGTCTGGGCATGGATCACGCGATGATCAAGGAACTGCGTCCACGCTACTGGCAGCAGTACGGCACTACGATGCGAGGGCTGTTGGTGGAGTTCCAGATCGATCCAGATGACTATCTTGCTTACGTGCACGATTTCTCAGTGGCAGAGTTATTGGCTCCCAACGATGAATTGAACCAGGTTCTGGCTCGCTTGCCATGGCGCAAAGTCATTTTCACCAATTCGAGCAAACAGCACGCGCAGCACGTGTTGGCAGCCCTGAGCGTCGAGCAACACTTTGAGCACGTCTTTGGCATTGCTACTACCGGATACGTTGGCAAACCACATCCTGCTGCCTACCAATTCGTGCTCAAATCGCTTGGCGTCAGGGCGGAGGATTGCGTAACGCTTGATGACCATGTTCCCAACCTTCGCGCAGCTGGGGAACTGGGTATGGTCACCGTGCTGGTGGGCTCCACTCATAGGGTTGATGGTGTGGACTTTGCCATAGCCAGGATCGAGGGGATTGCTAAAGTAGCACGCCAGCTGCAGGGTACTGCGTCAAGCGCTAAACTCCAGCCCCCCTTTTTATGAGATAATCCGACCAGCGAGGTTCAGCAATCCCGTCAAGCGGGACGAACGGTTGATGCAGGAAACAGTAGAATACGAGACGAGGGAAGGAGCGAAAGGGCCATGAATGACAGTGTCGTCAATTGGGATGGCAAAGTAAGCACGGACTGGAACAAAGCTCTGGCTAAGCGTACGCAACGCATGACCAGTTCCATCATCCGTGAGACGCTCAAGATGATGTCTACGCCGGGGCTCATCTCTCTGGGTGGAGGCATGCCTGCGCCTGAGTTGTTGCCCGTACGTGAATTTCAAGAGGCAAGTCACTATGTCCTCGAGCATGATGGACCGCAAGCACTGCAGTACAGCGTGACGGAAGGCTATCCTCCTCTCAAGCAGTATCTGCTGGCCAAGATGCAGAAGTACGGTGTTCCGGCGGAAGAGAAGAACATTCTAATCGTCAATGGCTCTCAACAGGCTCTCAGTTTGGTGGGCAAGGTATTTCTGAATCCAGGTGACACGGTGCTCACGGACTGTCCCACTTACCTGGGGGCCATCCAGGCCTGGAATTCATACGAAGCGCGCTTTGTGACTGTCCCACTTGATGATGATGGCACGCGGGTTGATTTGCTTGAGGACGTCCTAAAACGTGAGCCGGTCAAGTTCATCTATTGCCTGCCGAACTTTCACAATCCCGCGGGTGTGACGCTGTCATTGGAGCGCAGGCGCAAACTCGTCGATCTGGCTGCCAGGTACGGCGTGTTCATCGTCGAGGACGACCCATACGGAGAGTTGCGGTTTGTAGGCAAAGACATCACACCGGTTATCGTTTTACATAAGGAAAACACCGTCTATCTGAGCACGTTCTCCAAGACCCTGTCACCAGGCATTCGTTTGGGCTGGATCGTTGCCCCGGCGAAAGTCATTGGGAAGCTGGTGCAGGCCAAGCAAGCAGCGGATCTGCATACCAGCATCTTTGTGCAGATGATAGCAAACGACATTTGCCAGCGGGGCTTTTTGCGGCAGCATATCAAACGCATCCGTGACACTTACAGAGAACGCTGTGCTGTCATGTTGTCAGCAATGGAGAAGTATTTCCCTTCTGGAGTGAAGTGGACACGGCCACAAGGTGGCCTTTTCCTTTGGGTAATGCTGCCCAAAGAAATCAACTCTATGGAATTGCTAAAGGCCGGTCTGGAGGAGAAAGTCGCCTTCATACCGGGTACAGCTTTCTACCCGGATGGAGTCAGCGGACAAGATGCACTGCGCCTCACGTTCTCTACGGCCAAGCCGGAGATGATTGAGGAAGGTATCAAGCGGCTGGGGAAGGCCATGAAGAAACAGCTCGCAGAAGCCAGGTAAGGCGACAGCGACTGTCTAGCAATCTATGTTGAAGGAGGGCAAAGTATGGAGTTGAAGGTTGATCTGGACAAGTGCACAGGGTGCGGCACCTGTGTCCTCGCCTGCCCCTTCGGTGCTATCGAAATTGTGGATGGGAAGGCAAAGATCTACGAGAGTTGCGTGGACTGTGGTGCCTGCGTGGATGAATGCCCGGAGGACGCCCTGCTTCTCGGCGAACGCGTGGCAGGAGAAGCCAAAGTTCAGGATTATCGCAACGTGTGGGTGTTCGCCGAGCAACGGGATGGCGCGCT
>Ga0315543_1003293_pt1 | contig 14625 bp, 14 predicted proteins | sample SalMarSW160210MG_2_FD_203098 | JGI IMG/M metagenome (GOLD analysis project Ga0315543, IMG submission 203098) | Salt marsh sediment microbial communities from the Plum Island Ecosystem LTER, Massachusetts, United States - Salt Marsh Sediment SW1601-210 ...
AAGGGAAGGGCCCGTTCCGCTGGGTTGCGCTCTCCGGTGATCCGGAAGACATCTACCGCACGGATAAAGCGATCCTCGATCTCTTCCCGCAGGATGTCTCCCTTAACCGCTGGATCAAAAAGGCGCAGGCGCAGGTGGTTTTCCAAGGGCTCCCCGCGCGGATCTGCTGGCTCGGCTATGGAGAGCGGGCCAAGGCAGGCCTTGTTTTTAACGAAATGGTTCGCACAGGGGAGGTCTCTGCACCGATCGTGATTGGCCGCGACCATCTTGACTCAGGGTCGGTTGCCTCGCCATACCGTGAGACTGAAGGGATGAAGGACGGTTCAGATGCGATCGCCGACTGGCCAATCCTAAACGCACTCCTTAATGCGGTCTGCGGCGCGACCTGGGTGTCCGTTCATCACGGCGGCGGCGTGGGAATCGGGAAGTCGATCCACGCTGGAATGGTGATCGTCGCCGATGGAACAATGGAGGCTGACCGCCGGCTCGAGCGTGTCCTCACCTGCGATCCTGGTTCTGGCATCGTTCGGCATGTGGACGCAGGCTATGAAAAAGCGATCAAAGTGGCCAAAGAAAGACATGTAAAGATCCCTGGACTGAGGTAGCGCCCAGGCTTGTAGTCAATTAAGCGTGGTCGCTTTTGCGCTCCGCTGACAGCTTTCCTCTTAGTGGGCACATCTGCCTTTGTTCTACTGGCGAGCACCTCTAACCAGCCTGTTTTCGCGGCTTGAACGATCGATACCCACGGTGACCACATAGTACAACCCGTTGAGACAAAAAACAAGGAGTGCTTGTTGATCTTTTAATGGGCACAATATAACCCTAAAAACGAGCAAACCCTGAACAGAAAAGGCTTTTCTGATTTTGGGCAAGGGGACATCCGTTGTAAGTAAGCGCCAGTCTTACGTGAGGCAACGATACGTTTCGGAGTACTTTTAGTGAGGCAATGCGGCCTTGACAACGATGTTTTTTTTGCTATAATTATTAACGTTAATAAATTAACGATTATGGGTAAAATATAGATGATACCTCTTCCTAGTGCCGGACCAATATCCAGAATACAGTCTTACGGCGCACTTAAGCGTATTAGCAAGCCTCTTCTATCAAAGAAGGCTTATGGAGTCATTCGCGACAGCATCCTCTCCGGGCAAATGAAGCCTGGCACGTGGCTCCGCCAAGAATCCCTAGCTGAGAAACTGGGAGTCAGCCAAGTCACAATCCGCGAGGCTCTGAAACAGCTGGTCTCGGAGGGTTTGGCTGTGCATGTCCCCCATAAAGGAATCAAGGTTGTCGCGATATCTATCGATGATTTGCAAGACATATATGATATGCGCGCCTTGCTCGAGGGCCTAGCCAATCAATTGGCAGCTACCAGACTATCCGAAAGCGAGCTAGCTCGTATGCGTGAGCTATTACCGCATATACTGCTGAGCCCGGATTCACCAGCAATCGATACGGCACGTGAGGCCGACCGTGAGTTTCACTGGATAGCTATCCATGCCACCAAACGGGACCACCTGATCCGGATCTTGGAGCAGTTATGGGTGTTAATAGACCCATTCATGGTATATCGCCGGTTTTGGAATATGGCTGAGATGTGGAAACAACGGATCAAATCATCTGAGCTCGACTTACAAGACCACACCCAACTTTTGGAAGCTCTGGAGGCAAGGGATGCCGGTCGAGCTCGCCAGATAACCGCGGAATACGTGAGTCGGGCCTTCCGAGAATTAAAGCAGCAGATTCTTGGAGCACAGAATGCTTAACCTGCTAGTCTTGTTGGCTAACATCAAGTTATGTTCAGGATGCTATTGAGACGAAGTGGCCACACCGTGCAATGCATTTCGAGAGCTATCCAGCTTCACACTAGGTTCATCATCAAGGTGTGTGTCAGAGGAAACTGCATTCCTGGCTTAGTCTAGCCAGGGATAGTATGCAACTTTGAAAGGGAGGAGTCCGAGTGCATACTGACAAGAGTTTCTTGATCTCAGAGCGTCCGTATCTTTGTGTTCTATCGCAAAGCCAGCTGGAAGGCTTGCATTTTTCATCTCTTCGTGTACTGGAAAGAACAGGAATGGTGTTTAACCTACCTGAGGCGATTGATCTACTTCTCTCGGCTGGTTGTCGGAAACTGGGGAAGAACCGGCTTTCTATTCCCTCCAGTGTCGTCGACGAAACGTTGAGGGGTGCGCCGAAACAAATACGCATTAGTAGTCGAGACGGCGAGCCGGCAATGCTGCTGGCTCAGCGGAACGTTTACTATGGCACGGGCTCAGATCTTCCGCACGTTATCGATCCGTACTCCGGGCAACGAAGAGCAGCTGTGGCCGAGGATGTCGGCAAATTCGCACGAGTATGCGACTACTCACAGAACATCGATTTTGTTATGTCAATGGCCCTGGCTTCCGATCGACCAGTAGAAGTGGCGGATCTATACCAGTTTGAGGCAATGGTTAAGAATACCACTCGCCCCATCCTCTTCACCGCCACTAATAGGGAGAGATTAGAAGATATTTACAAGATGTGCGTAGCGGTAAGGGGTAGTAAACTCGCATTTGAGAAAGAACCTTTCGTGATTCACTATGCAGAGCCCAGCAGCCCCTTGCAGCACAGCAAAGATGCTCTTGAAAAGCTTCTCTTCTGCGCAGAACACGGAATCCCGGTAACCTACCCAAGCGGTACCTCTCTGGGAGCAACTGCCCCCATAACCATTGCTGGAGCAATGGTTATGTCAAATGCAGAGTTCCTCGGAGGACTCGTCCTGAGCCAGCTTAAGCGGAAGGGGGCTCCAATCATTTATGGAGGCGGGAACTCACCAATCGACATGCACACAGCTTTCTATTGCTACGCCGCGCCTGAGAGCTTTCTGAACGGAATGGCAATGCGGGAGCTTTCAGCGTACTACGGTCTTCCCTGTTTCGGTGAGGGGGGGTGTGGCGATGCGAAGACGTTTGATCAGCAAGCGGCGAGCGAGGCCTCCTTCTCGTTGTTGCTCGGGGGACTGATCGGAACCAACCTCATTCACGACGTGGGTTATGTGGAAGGAGGGGTAACCGGGTCGTATGAAATGGTCTTGTTATCCGATGAGCTCATCGGAGAGGTCAGGCGATTCCTCCAAGGCGTTGACGTGACGGAGGAGACTATGTCTGTGAAGGTGTTGGATGAGGTGGGGCCGGGGGGGAACTTCTTGATTCATCCTCATACACTCAAGCATTTTAAAACATCCATTTACAACACGATTTACTTCAACAGGCAAAGTTACGATGAATGGGAGAAACGCGGATCGAGGACTCTCGGGCAGGTGTTAAACGAGAAGGTGCGATGGATCTTGGAAAATCATAGGACGAAGCCCCTCAGTGCAGATGTCACGAGAGAGATCCACGAGATCATTAGTGAGAGCGAATCTCGACTGAAGTAGTGCCGTTCTCATCTGCTGCAGGGAGGTGCGAAGAAATCCAGGTCGATCGTGACCAGTGGAGAGGGGCATTTGTGTACTCAAGAGCTCCAAAATCTGATGCAAGGAGGTGATAGAAAGAGCTAGGAGAATGATGCAGACGAAACGAGGAGATGCATTGTAATCCGCTGTAAAGGTATGCGCATTCCAAAGGAGGACCTAAATGTCTACAAAGGTAGTTGCTGGTGTAGTGCTGCTTCTGATGGTAATAGCGAGTTTCGGGCCACTGTGCGCACAGGGTGAACAGGACACACGATACGGTGGCACACTGATCATGGCGAAGAGCTTCGAGCCTCTCACGATGGATAGCCTGCGGACAGATTACGGCAGCTCGGTGCACAACTTCATCACCGAGCCACCATTGATGAGGGGGCCGGACGGTGAGTACTACTTGGCGGGCTACATAGAGTCTTATGAGGTTTCGGAAGATAAGTTAACGTGGACATTCAAGATCAAGGAAGGCGTCGAGTTTCAGGATGGAGTGGCACTGGATGCGGAGGCATTCAAGTGGTATTTCGACATGCGGCGCAAAGAAGAGTACGACATCCTGGTCTACGCACAGAGTATCGAAGAAATAGAAGTTGTGGATACCCATACAGTAGCGTTTCATCTCTCTCAACCTTACCCAGTCCTGAAGTTTGCGTTCAGTGCTCCTGGGCTGTTCGGAGGACTGATAACACCTCATTCGGTAGAGCGTTACGGGGAGGACTATGGCCACACAATGGCCTATGGCGTTGGACCCTTTGTCATGACCAAGTGGTCAAAGGGAGATCGCATGGTCTTAACTCGGAATGAGAGCTACACTTGGGGCCCGGAGTTTGCGGAGAACAAAGGACCAGCGTATCTAGACAGGGTTGAACTCAAGTTCATGCCCGAGGCCTCCTCGCGTGTGTTTGCCCTCAAAACAGGAGAGGTCGATGCAGTATACGAAGTACCCTACAGCAAGGTGACCGAGATAGAGGCAATCCCTGGGGTGGAGCTGCTCTCTGCTCCGTCAGCAGCCCTTCGGTTCGTTGCACTGAACACGACTCGGGAACCGTTCACCGATATAAGGGTGAGACAGGCACTCACGTACGCCGTGAACAGAGAAGAGCTGATCAAGGGTATCTTCTTCGGATATGCAGACCCATCTTACACCCTCAACTACTCAGTTACCCATGATCGTGCGACAACGAAGCGAGTGTCAGGGTACGACAAAGCGAAGGCTGAACAGCTGCTAACCGATGCTGGCTGGGTCGATTCCAACGGCGATGGCATAAGAGATAAAGACGGAAAAGATCTCGAGTTCGAGCTATGGGCCCGAACGATAACCGATCATCACCGCTTGGCGGTCGCCCTTGCCGCGCAGTGGGGTGAAATAGGGGTAAAAGTGGGTGTTGTGGTGTTTGACACTCCCACTCTCTACGCAAGAATCAACGACGGCACGCAGGACGCGACGGTGTGGGAACACCTGTGGGCATTGCCGGATAATCCGGAGTGGATGTTTTTCCCTGATGGAATACCTTATCCGAACCAGACGCACTTCCAATCACCGGAATACACGAAGTTGTTTGAGAGAAGACAGAGCGCCGAGACGTGGGATGAGATCATTGACACATGGGAAGAAATGAACAACTACATGGTCGATCAGTATGTAGTAATTCCCTTGGTCCATCCTGCTTATATCATGGCAGTAAGGGATTACGTAAAGGGTGTTCAACTGCGAACCAACTACTGGGCATACATGCCGTACTTCCATGACGTCTACTTGACAGAAGAAGCGCCGCGGAAGCACCAGTGAACAACTAAGGGTCGCCTAGGGGTAGCTTAGTAAGTTACCTCTAGGCACTTTTATGAGGGTAAAGGGCCGTGTTATATGAGGCAATATATAATCCGTAAGTTGCTTTCGCTGATTCCGGCGTTTGCTGGCGTGTCAGTGATCGTCTTCTTAATGGTCCACATCCCTGAGGGTGACCCAATCTACATGATCGTCAGCTCGCAAGCCTCGCCGCAGTACATCGAGAGAGTCAGACATGATCTGGGACTTGACAAACCGCTGTACATACAATACGGGGTCTTCATGAAGAACTTGCTGATGGGCAAGCTGGGGCGGTCTATAGTCCAACATAAGCAGATCTCATCTCTGATACTCGATAAAGCGCCAAACACACTGGCCTTGTGTATGACAACACTGGTGATATCATACGTACTAGCAATACCTTTAGGTATGATTTCGGCTATAAAGCGAGGGACTTTGATCGACGCTTTTGCGATGGCTATTGCAGTTGCGGGAATGGCGATTCCTCAATTCTGGCTCGGGTTGATTTTGCTGCTGGTGTTTGCCGTTGAGTTGGGATGGTTCCCCGCTATGGGGTGCGGTGGGATCAGGCATCTGGTGTTACCTGTGATCACACTCGCTGGATACTACATCTCGCTGGCAGCAAGGACAACGCGATCAGGTACGTTGAACGCTTTGCGACAGGACTACGTAAGGACGGCCAAAGCAAAGGGACTTTCCGAATGGGTGGTGGTATACAAACACATACTCAGGAATTCGATTATTCCGATCATTACGCTGTTTGGAATGGAACTGGGATGGCTAATGGGAGGTGCTGTGGCCATTGAGGTTGTCTTCTCTCGTCCGGGCCTCGGAAGACTGCTGATCGACTCCATCTACGCGCGGGATTACCCCGTGGTTCAGATTCTTGTGCTGGGATTGGCGATCACTGTAATGCTAGGGAATCTCCTTGCCGACGTGCTATACGCGGTGGTCGATCCGAGAATTCGCTACGCTTAGAAATAGAGGTCAAGTGTTTAGAAGGTTGATTCAGAGCAAGGGAGGAGTGGTTGGCATTGTTCTCATAGGAGCGTTGCTTCTGATTGCGGTTCTCGCTCCTGTTATTGCACCCTACTCGACAACGAAGCAGAGTTTCGCAATCGCGTTCCGAACGCCGGATCGGGAGCATCTCTTAGGTACCGACAGCTACGGGCGAGACATTCTCAGTCGAGTTATCTTCGGGGCTAGGGTCTCGCTGAAGGTTGCAATACTAGCTACCGGTGTTGGGTTGCTTGTTGGGTCCACTCTCGGACTGGTGGCGGGCTACTTCGGCGGTTGGGTAGATCATTTGATTCAGTGGATAGCGGACATCTCCTGGGCTTTTCCGACAGTGCTGTATGCTTTGGTGTTGACGGTGATTATCGGGCCTGGCTTGTGGACTGCACTTATGGCGATTGGGCTTTCCTATTGGGCTCGTTTTGAAAGGTTGATCCGTGCTGAAGTCCTGGTGACTCGAGAACAAGACTTTGTTGAGGCTGCGCAGGCCATCGGATCGTCGGATGCTGGCATCATTCTCCGGCACATCGTGCCGAATTCTACGGCTTCGACCGTCGTCGTCTTCACGTTGATCATGGGACAGGCAATAGCTGAGGAGGCTATGTTGAGCTTCTTAGGAATCGGGACTCAACCTCCGACGCCTAGCTGGGGCCTAATGTTAGCAGAAGGGCGAGAATTCATCACGAATGCTCCCTGGATAACGATATTTCCTGGTATTGCTATTGCTCTTGTTGTAATAGGTTTTAGCTTATTGGGTGATGGCATCCGTGACGCGTTGGATCCTCGGCTAAAGGGCGTGATCGGTATCTAGTACCTCGCTCGATGATGAGCTTTGTGGGGTGTGGAGGAACACAGGCTAGAGGAAAGGTTACGAACTATTCGAGAAAGGCGCAAAGCGTAGTTTGGCGCAGCAGGGAGAAGCCGAGATGGTGTGGGGTGTCACAACTAACAACATGGCTGAGGGAGAAGCAGCCAAGAGGGAGAAAATGTTGATGGCGGAGTGCGAAGCAATGATTGCGGAATTGAAGGCAACCGGCCCGAGGTTTGAGGTCCTGTCTAGAACAGAACTGGAGAGGGTATGGGGCGCGGCACTTGAGGTTCTGCAGAAGACGGGCATGCGCTTGGCAGAACCTGAGAGCGTCTCACTGCTACAATCGGCCGGGGCCAAGGTGGTAGGAGACAGGGTCTTTTACCCGAGGAAGCTTGTTGAGCAAGCGTTGGCCGCCGCGCCAAAAGAGGTCCGCCTGTTTTCGCGTGAAGGTGATTCTGCGCTTGTGTTAAATGGGGAGAACTCCTACTTCGGCAACGGCTCGGACTGTATGTATCTGCTTGATCCGAGCACGGGTGAACGCAGACAATTCAGAAAGGCAGACGTGGCGGATGCTGCGAGAGTGGTTGATGCTTTGCAGAATCTGCACTTCGTGATGCCTGCGGGCATCGTATCGGACAAGCCGGCATCAGTTGCGAGTTTACACGCATTTCAAGCCACTACCTTCAATACCGCAAAACCGATCTGCTTCACGGCGATGACTCGTCAAGAGACTGAGGATATCATCGATGTAGCAAGCATCATAGCAGGTGGAGAGGATGAGCTGCGCAAGAAACCTTTCCTTATCCAGTACATTGAAACCTCGAGTCCCCTTAGTTATTCAATGGGTGCTGCAGAGATGCTTTTATTGTGTGCGGAAAGAGGAGTTCCAATCATCTGTTCTCCAGGCCCTATAGGTGGGGCGACCGCACCGGCCACGTTGGCTGGCATTCTCGTGCTCCATTTCGCGGAGGCCCTAAGCATGTTAATCATCTCGCAGCTCAAGAACGAGCGTGTGCCGACAGTAATCGGAGGCTGTGCCTCCGTCATGGACATGAAGACAACTGTTTCTGCTTATGCAGGACCGGAGTTCTGGCTGCTGAACGCCGCGTTGACTGAATTGTGCCACTTCTTGGGGTTGCCGATGTTCGGGACTGCGGGGTGCAGCGATGCGAAGTCGCTAGATGCCCAGGCTGCAATTGAGTCGGCACTCTCTGCTGCGACTCAGTCCTTGTGCGGAGCTGACTTGATTCATGACGTGGGATACATCGATTCAGGCCTGACGCAATGCTTTGAGAGCATGGTGTTGGCTGATGAAGTGCTGGCGATGGTGAAGCGACTGCGAGAAGGTATCAAGGTTGATGACGACCATCTGGCGGTGGAGACAATTGCCGGTGTGGGTGCGGGAGGGAATTACCTTGTTCATCCCCACCCGTGAGGCACTTCAGAAGCGAGCTGTGGATGCCTGAGATGATCACGAGACAAAGCTATGAAGGCTGGGCCGAGCGCGGCGGGAAGACGCTCCAAGAGCGTGCTCGCGAGAAAGCCGTCTCGATACTGAACCTGCACAAAGCTCCCTTGTTGAGGGAATGCGTCCACGAGGAGGTGCTTCAACTAGTAACTGCCAGAGAAGCAGAAGCCCAATAGAGATGAGACCTCGATCCTGTCTTGAGGCACGCGTGTGTCGCGCTTTCCACAGGCGTGGCTTTGTGTATTGTCCTGTACAAGGCACGAGGGAGCGCTAACTTGTCTTTGTCTGTTGTGCCTTGCGTGCTGCTTGGTAAGGAGTGTGCTGCTGTGCAGTACACCCGATCAGGACCAAAGCCCGGGAGTGATGTGGCAGCAGTGGGAGTATCCAGACAGAGGACAGCGTGCCCTTGCGACAGTGAGAGGAAATTGTCAAAGGTGAAGATGATGGCATTTGGACATGGTAAACCGAGAGGTAACATTCTAATGGATTGTCGCAGCCCAAGGTACTTCGGGAGAGGGATTTGCGACCCCGGTTGCTTCGACCGACTATACTACGGTCAGAAGAAGTTGGTGAGCAGCAAGACGTCTGGCCAGGTGTCAGAAAAGAGAGCGCGCCTGGTTGTGGAGAACCATACGGCTGTGCCAATGGACTCGGATGTGGAACGCGAGATTCATGATATCATCCGCGGTGCCGGGAAGGGTAGTTCCTGGAATTATGTCCTGGGTTTTTCGCACGTAATCGAGGAGGTGAACGGTGGCATCAGGCTTTGATTTTGTCAAGGTGCACGCAGGGTGGGACGAATGTATCTTCATCTACGGGGACCAACTGCCGAAAGGCGGAGAACTTACGTTGGGGTTATCGTTTCTACGAAGACCTAGCATCAGAGCAACCGAGGTCGGGATCCTCTATCCTTCAGAGACCGAGGGCCGGGTCAGGGTGAGAATGATCGACGACACCAAGAAGGACTTTATCGGGATGTGTGGCGGGCTGACCCAGTCCCTGGGCAAGGCGATTGTGGAGACAGACATCGGTGAGCGGTTGGGAATACGCATAATGGACGGTACCAACAGCGTTACATTGGAGACCGATGCTGAGCTCATACCGATCAAAATCGATGTCAGTGATGGCGTCGTTCGCAGCGTGACCACGGACATGCAATCGTACGTGGATGGATGCTACCAACGCGGTGTCAGCCTCGTGGAGGTGGACGGCATGACGCTGGTCAATGTTGGCATCGACGGGCAGGAAAAGGAGTTCCTTGTCCTTGATGTCGATGAGCTATTGAGGCGGTTTCCGCAAGTGGACTTCATGACGAAGGACAGGGCGGCGCTAGATGCTCTCGAAACCGTTTACGCTGCTTTCGCAGACTCACTCGGTATGCCACTCGACTACCTGTACGGGGTTGTCTACAAGGTGGAGGAAGCCGGGACGGCAATCCGTATCTGCACGGTATTCAGGTTTGTTCCTTGGGATTTCCAGCGCGGTGATCGCCTGGAGTATGCGTGCGGCACGGGGACAACGGCGCTAGGCATCGCACTGTACAAGCGAGGACAGATAGCCTTTGCGGACGAACCGGTTGAGGTGCTGTTGACAGTCGGCGGGGAGCACCTTCCTGAAGAGACCAGGATGAAGACGAGACTGACTCTGACGGGCACGCAAAACAGAGTAGTAGGGGCATGGTTCAGCCATGATCGAATCGAGCTCGTGGCTTCGGGCAAGTTGTACTCGTTAAGCAGGCAATTGAAGAGATCGTAGGAAGGAGCGACGCGAATGAAAGATCAGCAAAGAACGGTTCGTCGTTCAAGGTTTGAGGTTCTGTCAAAGGATGATCAGGAGAGGATATATTCTGCAGCGCTTGAAGTGTTAGAGAAGACGGGGATGCGACTCCACGAACCAGAAGCTCTGTCTCTGTTAAAGACCGCTGGAGCAACGGTCGAGAAAGACATGGTTCACTTTCCGGCTCGGCTTGTTGAAAAAGCTCTAGAAACCGCACCCAAGGAGGTCCTGCTCTACACACGGGATGGCCAGCCTGCTCTGTTGTTAAACACCGGAAACTCCTATTTCGGCAACGGATCGGATTGTGTATACATTTTGGATTCCTTTACAGGTAAACGGAGAAAATTCACAAAAGAGGACGTTGGGAACGCTGCGCGCGTCGTTGATGCATTAGAGAATCTCGATTTTGTGATGCCAGCTGGAATAGTATCTGATAAGCCCGTGTCGGTAGCTGACGTTCATGCCTTTCAGGTAACCACTTTTAACACCGTGAAGCCCGTCTGTTACACTGCGATGACTCGTCAAGAGACCGAGGATATCATCGATGTAGCAAGCATTATAGCGGGTGGAGAGGATGAGCTGCGTAAGAAGCCTTTCCTTATCCAATACATTGAAACCTCAAGCCCCCTTAGTTATTCTGCGGATGCCGCAGAGATGCTTCTATTATGTGCGGAAAGAGGAGTTCCAATCATCTGTTCTCCAGGCCCTATAGGTGGGGCGACCGCACCGGCCACGTTGGCTGGCATTCTCGTGCTCCATTTCGCGGAGGCCCTAAGCATGTTGGTAATATCTCAACTTAAGAACGAAGGAGTACCGACTGTAATTGGAGGTTGTGCCTCCGTCATGGACATGAAGACAACTGTTTCTGCTTATGCAGGACCGGAATTCTGGCTTTTGAACGCCGCACTCACTGAACTCTGCCATTCCCTAGGCCTGCCTATGTTCGGCACGGCAGGGTGTAGCGATGCCAAGAAAGTTGACGGCCAGGTTGCCATAGAATCCGCACTCTCCGCTGTGACCCAATCCCTCTGTGGAGCGGACCTAATTCACGATGTAGGGTATATAGACTCAGGCCTGACTCAATGCTTTGATAGCCTAGTGATTGCAAATGAGATCCTCGGAATGGTCGATAGAATACGGAGTGGGATCGAAGTCGATGATGAGCGTCTCGCTGTGGATCTGATTGATAAAGTTGGGGCTGGGGGGAATTACCTGGTCCAACCGCATACCGTAAAGTATTTCAGAAGCGAATTTTGGATGCCAGAGCTCCTGACCAGAGAGAGCTATGAAGGCTGGATCGAGGGTGGAAGTAAAACCCTTGAGAACCGGGCTAACGAGAGAGCCAGATCTATTTTGAATGACCACAAAGCTCCCCCGCTGGGAGAAGAGATAAATGAAGAAATATTTCACTTCCTTGAATGTAGGGAGGCTACGCTTTAAGCAATAAGAGATGATAGATATAAGCTCAAAACGAAAAAGGGTGAAGTAAATGCTCGACAACATCAAGCAGGCTGTGCTGGACGGAGAAATGGAGAAAGCGGCAGAACTGACCGAGGCGGCCATTGCGCAGGGATTGGAGGCGCGACAGATCCTCGATACTGCACTTACGCCGGCAATGGACATCGTTGGAGAGGAGTACGAGAAAGGAGACCGCTATGTTCCAGAGATGCTGATCTCAGCCGAGGCGATGAAAGGTGCCGTGACAGTCCTCAAGCCGCTTCTGGTTGAGGCCGGGGTGAAGGCACGCGGCAAGGTCGTGATCGGCACTGTCGAGGGGGACCTGCACGATATCGGTAAGGACCTTGTAGCGATGATGCTCGAAGGGGCGGGCTTTGAGGTCGTAAACCTCGGGGCGGAGGTAACGGCTGAGCAGTTCGTCGAGGCGGCAAAGGAACACGGACCTGATATCCTCGGGATGTCTGCTTTGTTGACGACGACGATGATCCACATGCCAGGAGTGATTAGCGCTCTCAAGGATGCTGGCCTTCGCGCTCAGATAAAGGTAATGATTGGGGGCGCGCTGGTTACCCAAGGATACGCTAATAAAATTGGCGCAGACGGTTACGCCCCAGACGCAGCCAGTGCGACGAAACTAGCGAAAAGCCTTCTATGAATGCTCAATGAGAAGAGTAACGAGGCGGAGATCTCCCATCACGATCCATTTGTTGAGTGACCCCAAATAAGTGGCTTCCGCAATTTGCAGGAACTCCTATATCGGCCTTGAAGGGGCTAAACAGTTGCTGTACAATGCCTGGAAGGAAATATTACGGAACAAGAAACATGAAATACTTGCTTCTGCAGAAGAGACACTTTCCATATCGGAGGACTAGAGGGGACTTGCCGTGTGGGACTCTGGCCTAAGCAAAGGTAAATACCAAGTTCTCAGCCTGAAAGAGCTTGAAAAGATCCATCAAACAGCGATATCGATCTTGGACGAAGTCGGCGTCCCAGTGGGCAAGGAGCCGTTCTGGCGGGTCTTCTCGAATGCCGGTTGCAAGGTCGAGAGAAACGACCGAGTAAAGGTCCTTCCCTGTGTGGTGGCAGAGGCGTTGGAGAAGGTGTCCCATCAGGTCCTCATGCGGGGGCATGGGGGCTCTCTCCCCTCTATCTGGGAGCGTGCCGGGTCTGCCTGGGAACGGGTGAGGCTGTCAGCAACACCTTGGATCTAGGAGGAGACGAATGTTCTTTATCATTGGGGAATTAATCAACTCAACACGCAGGACAGTAGGTAAAGCGATCGCGGAGAAGGACGAGCCGCTCATCCGCCGGCTCGCTCGTAACCAGTTGGAAGCGGGAGCGCACGTGATTGACTTAAACGCCGGTCAATCCCTGGAGGGCGAGGTGCAGGATCTCTTATGGTTGATCGGCGTTGTCGAGGATGAGCTCGGTAAGGACGTTCGCCTGGCCATCGATACCTCCAATCCAGAAGCGATGGAAGCTGGGCTGAAAACGTGCGCGGGCCAGCCGGTTATCAATTCCATCAGCAATGAGAAGGGGAAAGAAAACCTGATCGCATTAGCTGCTGAGAGTGAGGCCGAGGTGATCGGCCTGGCAATGGGAGAGCACGGTATGCCCAAGACCGCTGATGACCGAGTAGAGGAAACCCGTGCCTTGCTGGCGAAGTGCGACCGCGTTGGTCTTAACCGTGATCGCCTCTATGTGGACATGATTTGCATGTCTGTCGGGAGCAGTCCCGAACAAGGAGTACATGTTCTTAATGCTGTCCGGCGAGCAAAGCAAGAGCTCGGGGTAAAGACGTTCATCGCGGCGAGCAACGTCTCCTTTGGCCTACCCAACCGTCGTCTCCTTAATCGAACCTTCTTGGCGATGTTGGTAGATGCTGGCCTTGATGGAGCGATCATGGACCCGACCGATAAGGGAATGATGGATGCTGTCTATGCGGCACGAGCGCTATCAGGGCTCGATAATTACTGTTTGCAATATATCAAACAACAAAAACGTAAAAGGAGGAAGTAGATGCTCGATAGGATCAAGCAGGCTGTGCTGGACGGTGAGATGGAGGGTATCGCTGAACTAACAAACCAGGCGTTGGCACAGGGTATTGGAGCGCGGGAGATTCTTGATACTGCACTTACGCCGGCAATGGACATCGTTGGAGAGGAGTACGAGAAAGGAGACCGCTATGTTCCAGAGATGCTGATCTCAGCCGAGGCGATGAAAGGTTCCGTGACAGTCCTCAAGCCGCTTCTGGTTGAGGCCGGGGTGAAGGCACGCGGCAAGGTCGTGATCGGCACTGTCGAGGGGGACCTGCACGATATCGGTAAGGACCTTGTAGCGATGATGCTCGAAGGGGCGGGTTTTGAGGTTGTAAACCTCGGGGCTGAGGTAACGGCTGAGCAGTTCGTCGAGGCGGCAAAGGAACACGGACCTGAGATCGTTGGGATGTCTGCACTGTTGACGACGACGATGGTCAATATGCCGAAGGTGATCGATGCTCTCAAGGAGGCCGGACTGCGCGACCAGATAAAGGTGCTCATCGGGGGGGCACCGGTTACCAAAGAGTACGCTGACAAGATCGGCGCCGATGGTTACGCCCCAGACGCAGCAAGTGCGACTAAACTAGCGAAAAGCCTTGTATGAACAAGGCTGTAGCACAAACTCCTTCCCCTCATGAAACAAAAGCTTTCACCTTGATTGGAATCGGAGAAGATGAATTTCGCGCGGAGGCGCAGAGACGCAGAGAATGACTGAAAATGAGATAGGTACAATTGTTGTAGGGTCGGCGATCGAGGTTCACCGAGAGCTTGGACCAGGACTGTTGGAGACGGTGTACGAGGTTGTCC
>Ga0315543_1003297_pt1 | contig 14621 bp, 7 predicted proteins | sample SalMarSW160210MG_2_FD_203098 | JGI IMG/M metagenome (GOLD analysis project Ga0315543, IMG submission 203098) | Salt marsh sediment microbial communities from the Plum Island Ecosystem LTER, Massachusetts, United States - Salt Marsh Sediment SW1601-210 ...
AGAAGTATTTTTGAACGCGCGAATCCTCTATGGCCCAGGCAAAGCGGCTAACGCAGGCGGCGTAGCTGTGTCCGGGCTGGAAATGAACCAGAACGCCGGCTGTATGCGGCGCTCACGCGAAGAGGTGGACAACCAGCTTCGAGGCATTATGCACTCCATCCACGAGAACTGTGTCAAATACGGCAGAGGGGATGATTCCTTTGTCAACTATGTCCACGGCGCTAACATTGCCGGCTTTATCAAGGTCGCGGATGCCATGATACAGCAAGGCATCGTCTAAAAATATTTGAAGTTGGCACAACAAATTACTCATCGGCATATCATCGATGTTCAACCGTCACCGCTCTGGATTTCCGATTCGTTTTACGGTTGCGGTTGCGCAACTCGTTCCGGTTACGTTTTTCGTTAAACGTTTGACGAAACGAGCAGCGCAAACGATAAACGAATAACATTGCTCAATTTTCCAAATAATTGTGTTGTAATATCAGCAGAATCTTGTAACATTTTCTCACTTTTTAGTAAGTCCCCGATTTTTATGAAAGGATTGTTTAAATGCCGGCAAAAGTGAATCCTGAGAAGTGCACGGGATGTGAAACCTGTGTAGAGGAATGCCCCAGCGAGGCTATCAACATGGCCAGTGGAAAAGCGGTGGTTGATGTTAATAACTGCATTGACTGCGGCCTTTGCGTTGAAGCCTGTCCTGAGGAGGCAATCAGTATGGAGTAGCACGAAAAATGTAAAGTGCCTAAAATGAGCTAAAGTGCCTAAAGTGAGCTGAAGAGCGTAACTCGTTTATCGTTTGCGCAACTCGTTTCGTCTATCGTAATACGTTAAACGCAACCGATACGAGCCGCGCAACCGCAACCATTACACGAACCTTATGCACTTTAGGCACTTCAAACTTTAGCTCACTTACTTTGTTTCGTTGGCCCCATCGTCTAGGCAGGCCTAGGACACCGGGTTTTCAACCCGGCAACAGGGGTTCGAATCCCCTTGGGGCTATTAAATTTACGATTTTCGATTGTGGATTTCCGATTTTTGCCGGCCCTGTACTTGTATGTATCCTTGTAACCTCTTATAACTCACCTGCTTTTTTTATTTTAATTTAAACACATAGTTAAAATAACACTAATGCAGGCCACTGTTGCAGCTACTGCTGCCCAAAAACAAGACCATTTTGCAAAGGCACAAGCATTGAACATGATTTCAATATCCCACCCAACCATTGTTATTACAACGGTCAATCAGCCAATCATCGATCCTTCGACCCGGCTCGGAACGAATCCGGCGTGCCTCCCTTTGGGGACACCTTGCGGCGGAATCGACGGACTCAGGATGGGCTTGACCGAAGCCTATCGATACAGCCGAATATCGTCGAAGAACATCTTACCTGAACCACCGGCCTGCGGATTGCTCTTGTCACCGAAGCCGATAGTGATGCTGTCGACATCGGTCAGGTTGATGCCCTGATCTGCAAAATCCTGCATGTTGATATTCCATTCAGTCCAGGTGTCTATCTGGGCTGCGTCGGGATTGTCGTGGTATACCACTGCAGGTGAGCCGGTGCTATTAGCTATAGCAACATACGTCGGCTCAGGATCGTTACTAAGCATGGTGGTACCAATGACCTCGTTAGTCCAAGTAGCTGGAGTAACCGAGCCGGTGGTTTTGACGTCAGAAAATTTGGCCTTGCAGATTGCGTTAACGTTATGGCTGGTCAGTGCCAAGCCTATATACACATTCGCAGGCATTGCGATATACTGCGGATTCCATGCCATCGGCTGCCAGTTGGCACCATCACTGGAGTAATAGCCGTTAAAATTGTCGGCGCTGTCACGCTCTATTTTCACCCAGTACGGCGCCGTGATTGCCCTTTGCTCAGGCGTTGCTACTGAGGTGTCGCTCGTGGCCTCCGTGGCTGGAGCCAGCCTGCCCTGAAATCTACATCCGTTGCCGGGTGTGATGTACACTGCTGCGAATGGCGAAGTTAGATCCAACATTCGACGAATCATCACGCCGGCTTTGGCCCATTCGTGCGTGTCATCCACGCTTAGCACCTTCGCCGAAATCGACCCAGCGCCGGAAAGCTGCTTGTACACATAGCGGAACTCGTCAGTCGTACCGGAGATATCTGTACCTGAGGCGGTCATTGTGTAGGTTCCCGCCGGTTCTTCTTTGAATCCCGCCGGATAGCCCATGAACCACAGTGTTAGTACCTTGACGTCCTGCTCAGTCCAGTCACGCGGATAAACCAGTTGTAATGTCGCTTCGGAGATTTTAGCAGTGGTGTTGTCGTAGAAATAAGGCATCGACTGAAGACCACTGTGAACATCCGTAGTCTCGACAAAATGTTCTCCAGCGAAGAAATCCGGATCATCATAGCCTACAATAGAACCGTTTGTATCAGAGTTCCAACCATCCATCCACGCGTCAAATATCCTATTCGGCTCGTAGTCATTATAGTCTTCAAAATCTTCTACGAGGACGAAGTCCGCCGCAGTAAATTGCCATAGCCTGCCTTTGCTGATAGTTTCATCGCTATTTACTTCATCGACCCGCCAGTAGTAAGGCCCAGTGCCCCATTGAACACCTTCGGCAGGAGTATAGCTGGTCTCAGACTGGCGGCCACGATATATACCTGTCGTATCGGATGTATCCGCATTGGATACCGTTTCTCTTTCAGTGCCGAAATAGACATCATGCTCAACAGCATTTCCTCCAGGGGCCCAGCCAAGAGGCAACGCGTTCTTTAAGTCCGGTGTCGAGCCATTAGCCGGGCTTGGATCCCAGGCAAGATCCGATTCACCTCTCATTGCCTGTTTGACTTCATCCTCAGTAAGTGCAACATTGTAGATGCGGACATCATCAATCATGCCTTTCCACCCGGCGGTGGTACCCTGGTCCTTACCGCCCTTGCCGATTATCAATTTCTGGCAACCCGTGATAGTACCACTATTATCGTTCGGTTCGGTACGACCTGTTGGATTATCTTCTCTTCCGTTGACATAGAATCTTATCACGTCTGCGCTCTTCCAGGTCATTGCAATATGCTGCCATTCTGTGGTCTGGACGTTATTGGAGCTTTCTAATTGCTGTTCGTAAGTATCATTGGGGTCTAATGTCGATGTCACTGCCACCTTGAATACACTCCTGCCTCCCCAGTTTGAACCGGATGCGTCATGGCGAATAGTCACCATCTGGTCTCTGCCATCCGGCTCCACACAGTCGATAATACCACGGTCAGTTCCAACCCGATCGGCCTTTATCCACATGCAGACCGTTATAGCATCCAAACCATTAAGGTAGTTCTCGGCATCCTCATCAACTACATAGTCACCGTCACCGCCAAAGTACAGTGCTGCACCGACACGACCAACCAGCTCCAGCGAAGCACCATGAACAGCTCCAAAATTATCATAGCCGGAGTAATCAATGATGCTATCGCCTATAATCTCATCAAACTTCCACCAGCAAAGCAGATTAGGATCAGTAATCGGCACGTAGGGTATTGTTTCAAAGCTCCAGATGTCGCCTTTATGTGTGGTAACACCGTCGAACTCATCAACTCGCCAATAATAGACCGTCTCTTTTGCAAAGGTACCTGGTGTATAAGTTGTAGCTTCCTGGGGTGTGCCTCCAGTGGCATCGTTCACATCATCAAAATTGTCATCAATATACAAAGTGTGCGATTGAGCATCAAAACCGGCGGTCCAGCTAAGGGTCGCATCCGTATGCACAAATTCGGCTTCATCAGGTGGGTCAGGATTATAGGCGGTAGCAATGGGAAGCGTAAAGCTCCAGACATCGCCTTTCCAGGGACTATCCGGATGGGGCTCATTGACCTCATCGATTCGCCAGTAGTATGTCGCCCCGGCGGTAAGACCATCCACAACGAAGGACGTTTCAAGCTGATTGCCCTTAAAAGTATCGCCGCTGCCGTTATTGACTTCGTCAAAATTATCACCGAAGTACACATCGTGCGAAGCTGCATAATCACCTGGTGTCCATACAAGATTCACCGATGTATCCGTATGAATGGTTTTATCAGCCGGGATAGGACCATAGGCCTTGAACATTTCAACGCGAGTAATGTGCAGGAACTCAATCTTGCATTTTTGTCCGCCGGGGGCCGGCTTGATTGTTAAACGACCATCGCTTACTGTAACCGACACATTGTATTCGTCGTAGTTACTTCGGCCGTTCTGGTCGGTTACAATGACGCCTTCCACATCAAGGGTATTGATCTGGTCGTTATACGAAGGGTCGCCACAAGCCAGAAATAAATCGTAAATGCCGTTGGGTAATTCTATCTCCCACGTTTTGGCTACTCCTCCCTCCTGTATCTGGGCCAATGTTTTATACGGATCGGTTCCGGCTCCGCGCACGCGCATATCACCGGCGATGCTCTGGTTCCAACCATAACTATAGCCATTGCCCCTATCGCCAAAAACCTCACCATAATCGGGCAGATAACCGGTTGGAATTATCTGAACAGTACTCGGCTGAAAATTGATTTTTATTGATTGCCCGAAAGCTGCGCCTGTAGCTAAAATTATGGCCAAAATAAAAGAAACCAGCCAAATACTTCTTCTATTTTTATACATGATGATCCTCCTTCTCAAAAAAGTTAATAAGAACCATGATTATGACATGGTGAAGATTCTCCTCTGTGAAAACTTATGTAATTGCTGCTTTGTTAAATATAGGAAGCTGCAAAACTAAGCTTTTATATTTATACCAAATAAGCAGCCCTGGCTGCAAGAAAAATCTCTGCTTAAAGTGTGTACCGCCTAAAGTGCCAAGTAATAAGTGCCTAAAATTGCAAGTGACTAAAGTGCCTAAAGTTATAACTTTACATTTTAGTCACTTTAGCTCATTTTAGGCATTTTAGCTCACTCCCGTGAGGGATGGCTTACGCCATTTAGTTACTGTCCGTTTGACAGTCTGAGAACTCTATAAGTATAATTGGTAACCGGAAACCGGAAACGGGTAATTAATAATTTCCAAATATGGGGTATTTTTTATGAAGAGATTGATTCTGTTTACACTTCTTATTTTTTTGTTTAGCAATTCATTACCGGCTCAAGACCGCAAACTTGTGGTGAGCTTGTCGAATCCAGTTGAAAAATGGGACATTTATGAAGTAACAATACCCGGACCCCCGCGTCTTCTTGTCCCGCTGCCCCGACTTGCGTCGGGAGACGCAGGGGCAGGCGAAGACAAGAGCGGGGGCAACCCATTTATCGATATTGAATTCAGTGCCCTCTTTAAAAATGGTGACCAAACCGCTGAAGTGGATGGATTTTATGACGGCAATGGAGTCTTTAAGATCCGCTTTATGCCGGACAGGGAGGGCCTCTGGACCTTTAAAACAAAAAGCAATCGGGACGAATTGAATGATAAAGAAGGACAATTTGTATGCAATGCTGCCTCGCCAGATAACCACGGTCCTGTACGAGTGAGGAATCAATATCATTTTGCTTATGAAGACGGGACGCCATTTTTCTTGTTTGGCACTACGATTTATGAATGGCCCTTCCAACCACAGGAAAAGAGACAAGAGACCATCGAGACCTTAAAAAGCTCGCCTTTTAATAAAGCTCGCTTCCTGGTTGTACCGCCCTGGCGGAAAGAATATGTTGAAGGGCCGTATGCTTTGGATTATTTCCCTTTTGAGGGCACGTCAAAGGAAAACTGGGACTTTTCAAAATTCAATCCTGTTTATTTCCAAAGATTAGAACAATGCGTCTTGCAGCTTCGAGATATTGGCATTCAGGCTGATCTGATACTTTTCAGGCCTTACGATAAAGGTAAATGGGGGTTCGACACAATGGATGCTGAAACCAATGACCGCTTCGTGCGTTATGTCGTTGCCCGTTTTTCCGCCTTTCGCAATGTTTGGTGGAGTCTCGCCAATGAAAATAGCTTTATGAAAGCTCTGACCGATGCCGACTGGGACCGCCTTTTTCAACTTGTGCAGGCGAAGGATCCTTACGGGCATTTGCGCTCCATTCATAACGCCGATCGGCTTTATGATTATACAAAGCCGTGGGTCACGCATGTCAGTCTTCAATATTATAATGCAGTGCGGGCGTTGGGGGTGTCCCCGCTGTTAAGGGACATTTATAAAAAGCCGGTAGTGCATGATGAAATCAATTATGAAGGCAATATCGATAGACGCTGGGGACAGTTAACCGGCCAGGAGATGGTTTATCGCTTCTGGGTCGCCTATGTCGGCGGTGCTTATGCCACACATGGCGAGACGTCAAAGGGACAACCTTACGGAGATGGCTGGATTTCTACCGGCGGCAAGCTCGTGAGGGAAAGCCCAGCCAGAATCGCCTTTCTCAGAAAGATTGTCGAAGATGGGCCGGAAGGAGGGCTTAATCCGCTTGATCAATACTATTTAAGAAACGCTGCGGGAAAGTATGGCGAGTATTATTTGTATTATTTTGGCAAGGAAGAGCCAAGGCAGTGGGAATTTCGCCTGCCGGATGACGGCCTACAGGATGGGATGCGATTTAGGGTTAATGTAATCGACACGTGGAATATGACAATAATCCCTGTTGAACAAGTTTTTGAAGTAGAAAAGCTGGACCGTTACGAATACGTTGACAAAAAGAGGTCAAAAATCCAGTTACCCGGCAAACCTTATATGGCTTTGCGAATATGCCGTGTTAAATAAGTGAATAATAGACCCAGGACCGAAGACTCAAGACCCAAGACTTGTGTATTGAGTTTTATGAAAGCCGGTACAGAAATTATGATAAAAAGTACACATCAACTTTTATGTTCATTTTTTTTTGTTGTACTGCATGTAGGTATGCTTTTCGGTGCCGTCGGGGAAAAAGATGAACCGATATACTACATCGGCAAAGTAAAGACCTCAAACAGTGATTATAAAAATGGCTATCACGATGGGCAGATGCGGTCGACTGTCGGCGTACAAAATTATCAAATCCTTCGGGCAAACCGTACACATCCGGAATGGTCAGACGGCTTAGGCTGGACGTATAATCATGCTCCCATGCTGGCTTACTTTAACGGCCAATTCTACTGTGCATATTTGACCAATCCAACCGGCGAGCACATCCCGCCCGGCGTGACGATGTTGTCACGCTCTACCGGCGGCAAGAACTGGACAAAACCCGTGGTTCTTTTTCCCATCTATTTTACAGCTAATGAAGATGCCTCGATTGTCTTTAAATACATGCATCAAAGAATGGGATTTTATATTGCTCCCCCCCTTCTTGCTTTCGCAAGAAAGCAGGGGGGTCGGTTTTTAGCAATGGCTTATTATGGCCCAAACGACGGATACGGCATCGGTCGTGTCGTGCGTGAGATTTACCCGGACAATTCTTTTGGACCGATCTATTTCATCCGGCTAAACGACAATTGGAGAGGAGAGATTAAATATCCACTTTACATAACCTCGCCGGACAAAGGTTTTGTTGAGGCTTGTGATGCCTTTCTGTCTGATAAAGTCCGGCGGATGCAATGGTGGGAGGAGGACTATCTTACAAAAGATAAGGATTTTTATCGAGTCCCGTGGATAATGGACCGCGGTAAGCCTGTGCCCGGCAAAGCATTCTGTTTTTATACTCGGCCGGATGGTGCCGTGATCGGCTTTTTCAAGGAACGCTGGGTGACAATAACGAAAGATCAGGGGGACACATGGTCGCAGCCCGTTCGGTGCGAGACACTAACCTATGGCGGGGCAAAAATCTGGGCGCAAAGATTAGACAACGGGCAATTTGCATTAGTTTATAATCCAACCGATAGTGCTGCAAGGCATCCACTATGTATCGCCACCAGTGACGATGGAATCTTATTTGATAATCTCGTTAATGTTCACAGCGAGGTACCGCCCAAGCGATTCTGGGGACGAGAAAAGCGGCCCGGCCCGCAATATGTCCGCGGAATTATAGAAGGGAACGGCAATCCGCCCGGCGATGATTTGTGGGTCGTCTATTCGGTCAACAAAGAAGATATCTGGATTTCACGGATACCAGTTCCGGTGAGATGGGAGGTGAACGGTCCCATCCAGGATAACTTTAGCAGCCCTGTCCCGCCTGCCCTGAGCAAGGTCGAAGGGAGCGCAGCCGAGGGAATGGAGACGGGCGGCGTAATTAAAGATTGGAATATCTATGCACCAAAGTGGTGCCCGGTGGAGATTGTCGATTTTCCAAGCAAAACTGAAAAAAGCATGATGTTGAAGGACTTCGATTCTTATGACTACGCCAAGGCGGTGCGGGTTTTTCAAAAAACTGACCAGCAGACGCTGTCTTTCAAATTATTTATCGAATCGCCCTCTCAGATTCTTGATATCGAGATAGTCTCAGCCAAAGGAGATAGATTGGTTCAAACCAGGATTGATACGAATCAAGATTATTTGGTAAAGAACAGAATGAAACATTATTCTTCGATTGCGACTCTTGGAGTCGGCAAATGGCATGATTTTGAGATTATGCTCGACGCAGAGAAACGGCAGTTCTCTGTTATATTAGACGGCAAACAAATTGCGCAGAATGGGGCATTTTCTAGCGAGCAGGGCGAGCCGGAGAGAATTATTTTCCGAACGGGTGAGTACCGCCTGGCGGACGATGTGCAGGAATACAAAAGCGGGGACGATTTCGAGCCGGGCTGGGATGAACCGGGTGCCGATGAGAAGGTCAAAGAGGCAGTGTATTACATTAAAGACTTCATGGCAGAAGACAGAAAACAGAAAACAGAAGACAGATTAGCCCCGCCACCCGTGGGCGGGGTTATTGTTGGCAGGGTCACCAGCGATGCCAGTCAAGTATTAAATCCCGAGGACTTTAAGCATTACGTGGAGTACTTTAACGGTATGGAGGATGAGGATGTAATTAACTTTGTTCCCAATGCTGAGGCCTGGTCATGGATGAAGGAAAATATTCCATTTTTCGAGTGCCCGGATAAAGACTTTGAGCAGATTTATTACTATCGCTGGTGGACGTACCGCAAACATATTAAGAAAACGCCGGCTGGTTTTGTCCTCACCGAATTTATCACGCCGGTGAAACATGCCGGCGTCTACAACACGATTAGCTGCGCGCTCGGCCACCATTTATATGAAGGACGCTGGCTGAAAAATCAGCAGTATCTAAATGACTATGTCCTGTTTTGGTTTCGCGGAAATAGCGGCAAACCCCAGGAGCATTTTCATAAATACAGCAGTTGGGTCGCGGATGCTCTGTATAATAGATACTTAGTCACCGGCGATAAAGAGTTTCTAATTGATTTATTACCTGACTTAGTGCGTGACTATCAGAAGTGGGAAGAGGAAAAGCTGCTGCCTAACGGCCTATTCTGGCAATACGATGTTCGCGATGGCATGGAAGAATCAATCAGCGGCTCAAGAAAAGCAAAAAACGCCAGGCCTACCATTAACAGCTATATGTACGGCAATGCTCAGGCCATTTCCAAAATAGCTAAGATGGCAGGTGACATGGACCTTTCTGAGAAGTTTCATAAAAAGGCAGTGCAAATCAAAGACCTTGTACAGAAAAATCTCTGGGATAACGATGCTAAATTTTTCAAGGTTCGTTTTGAAAACGGGCAATTTTCCGATGCCCGTGAAGAAATTGGATTTATCCCGTGGTACTTTAACCTGCCCCCCGTGTCTTCTGTCGAAGACAGAAACGGGGGCTTTGATGAAGCCTGGCTTCAAGCAATCGACCCAAATGGCTTCAAAGCTCCGTTTGGCTTGACGACTGCGGAAAGACGGCATCCGAAGTTCAGAACGCATGGCGTAGGCGGCTGTGAGTGGGATGGTGCAGTCTGGCCATTCGCAACTTCTCAAACGCTCGTCGCCATGGCAAATTTATTACGAAATTACCCCCGCGTCTTCTTGTCGAAGACAAGAGCAGGGGCAGGCTTATCCTCCAAGGACTATTTTGACGCCATTTTGACCTATGCAAAAGCGCATCGTAAGAATGGTAAGCCCTATATAGGCGAATATCAGGATGAGAACACCGGCGCCTGGCTTAAAGGTGACAACCCGCGCAGCCGGTATTACAACCATTCCACTTTTTGTGACCTGGTCATATCCGGCTTAATTGGCCTTTGTCCGAGAAATGATAATGTTATCGTCGTCCATCCACTTATTCCAGCCGGCCCCTCAGGGGCAGGCACCTGGAAATGGTTTGCATTGGATAATGTATATTATCGGGGAAAGATAATGACAATCATCTGGGACGAAACCGGCGAGAAATACAAAAAAGGTAAAGGTTTATCTGTCTACGTTCACCCCGTGAGATAACTTCGTATCTCACGGGGTAAACGGCAAACTTGTTGCTCACTCAAATGCTACTCTGCGAAGACTACGTAGTACGAGTGCTCTTGAAAGGATCGAAGGAAATCTTTAAAAGGTGTAAAATGAAGGGATTTTCGATTTCTGTGCTAATTTTCCTTATTATAGCGGCTTCTGCTTATTGTGGCGAAAAGATAACCATTGTCACGTCGTCCGAAGCCGTGCCACGGGTACAATTTGGCGTTGTTAGGCTCAGTTCTGCACTGAAAAACGCAGGGTATGAAGTAGCAGTCTCGCAAGCGTCTCAAATACCCCAAGTAAGACCATTGATAGTTGTAGGTACACAAAAGAAGAGTCCTCTTTTTTCGGAATTCGATAGCCTCAAAGGTATTGAGATAGAGAGTGAAGGATTTGTTTTAGAATCGAAAGAAGATGTCACTGTGGTTGCAGGTGGTGACGACAGCGGTACTTTATATGGATGCCTGGAACTGGCGGACCGAATTAATAAAACTGGCGTTCTGCTAAAAAATTTCCGTTTTGTCGACAAGCCGGCAATGGTACTTCGTGGCACCTGTATCGGAATGCAAAAGACCCAGCTTTTGCCGGGACGGAAGGTTTATGAATATCCATACACACCTGAGAACTTTCCTTTCTTCTATGATAAAGCGTTTTGGCAGGAGTACCTCGATTTGCTCGTTGAAAACCGGATGAACACCCTGTATCTTTGGAACGGCCATCCTTTCGCTTCTTTAGTAAAACTCGAAGATTATCCTTATGCCCTTGAAGTTTCCGAAGATGTTTATGAAAAAAATGTTGAGATGTTTGAATACCTTACGCGAGAAGCAGACAAGCGAGGTATTTGGGTTATCCAGATGTTCTATAATATTTTTGTGTCCAAACCTTTTGCCGAAAAGCACGGCATTAGTACGCAGCACAGAGAGCCGACGCCGCTTGTAGCTGATTATAATCGTAAATCAATAGCCGCTTTTGTTCGCAGGTATCCAAACGTAGGTTTGTTAGTTTGCTTAGGTGAGGCGTTAAGGGGCAAAGAGAACCAGGTAGAATGGTTTACAAAAGTGGTTATTCCCGGCGTGAAAGATGGCCTCAAAGAATTGGGAATTTCACGCCAGGCTACGGCAACGGCAGGCTCCGCCCTGACGAGAGAGCCGCCTATTATATTGCGTGCTCACGCAACCGATCCCAATGCTGTCATGGAAGCAGCTTTGCCGCTTTACAAAAATCTTTATACTATGGCGAAATATAACGGCGAGTCATTAACTACGTGGGAGCCTCGCGGCCCCTGGCAGCAAGTTCACCTCAATATGAGCCTTCTGGGCTCCCGGCATGTAGCCAATGTCCATATCTTAGCGAACCTTGAGCCGTTTCGGTATGGCGCACAACGATTCATCCAAAAATGCGTTAAAGCCATGCAAACACGTCTTGGTGCACAGGGACTGCATCTCTATCCTTTGTGTTATTGGAATTGGCCGTGTTCGCCAGACAAGGTCGAGCCGAAGCTCAAACAGTATGAGCGGGACTGGATTTGGTTCGAGGCCTGGGCACGGTATGCCTGGAATCCGGAGCGCAATGAACAAGAGGACAGGCAATACTGGGTGAATCGTCTGGCCGATATATATGGCAGTACACAAGCCGGTGAATATATTCTTGATGCTTATAATGATGCCGGCGAATGTGCGCCGAGGCTGATTCGGCGTTTCGGTATTACGGAGGGAAACCGGCAAACGATGTCACTGGGTATGACACTGGATCAGCTTGTCAATCCGCAGCCTTATAAACCATTCCCGGATTTATGGCTGTCTCAGTCTCCTCCCGGAGAACGATTGCAGGAATACGTAGAAAAAGAATGGAAGCACCAGACTCATATCGGCGAGACACCGCCACAGATTATTCAGGAAGTTTTAGAGTATTCACAAAAAGCTGTTGAAGAAATTGAAGCCGCCAGGCCGTTTTTGGTGAAAAACAAGGCGGAGTTCGACCGGCTTTGTAATGACATCCATTGCATTCGGGCTATGAGCGAAAATTATGCTGCCAAGGTGAATGCAGCTATTTTTGTGTTAAGGTATAACTACAGCAAAGATATTGAGGATCTTAAAAAAGCGGCCCAATACCTGGAAGAAAGTTTGGTTCATTTCCGCAAACTAACAGAGTTGACGCGTGACACGTACGTTTTCGCTCAGAGCATGCAAACATCCCAGCGTAAAATTCCGTACCCCGGCTCTGAAGATGGTAAGCCGGCCAACTACCACTGGACAGCGGTTCTTGAAAAGTATGAAAAAGAGCTGGATGATTTTAAACACAACATTCATGATTTGGAAACAAGTGGTACTTCCGATAAATCTTAGAATCGCTGATCATGCCCGTCGAGGTAGGTGGATTGGCGGGCTTTCATTCAAATAGCTTGGTCTGTTCGGTGTCGCTTTGCTTTTTATAATGCTTTAGACCTAAATGCTCATAGGCTTGCTGGGTGGCTTCTCTTCCCCTTTTGGTTCGACGCACAAAGCCGATCTGTAGAAGATACGGCTCAACAACGTCCTCAAGTGTGTCCCTCTCTTCGCCGAGTGTGGCTGCAATTGCTTCAATACCGGCTGGGCCTCCTTCATAAACATTAATCAGCGCACGCAGAAATGCCCTGTCTAATTCATCCAGCCCCAACGTGTCAATCTGCTCCATCAACAGAGCGTTTTCGACTATGTCGGTACTAAGAATCCCTGAGCCTTTAACCTGCGCATAGTCGCGCACTCGCTTTAGCAGCCGATTGGCCACTCGCGGTGTTCCACGGGATCGGCTGGCAATTAGCTCCAGTGTTCCATCTTCGTACTGCAACTGCAAAAGTCGCGAAGATCTGGCCAAAATCTCTGTAAGCTCCTCGCTATTATAAAAATCCAGGTGATATAACATGCCAAATCGACTGCGGAGCGGCGCGCTCAAAAGGCCCGCACGCGTGGTTGCGCCTATCAGGGTAAAACGCTTCAGTGGAAAATTTATTGTCTTTGCGTGCAAGCCGCTATCGACAGTAAAGTCAACCCTGAATTCTTCCATCGCCGGATAAATAAACTCTTCGACTGGAGTGCTCAGCCGATGAATCTCATCGATAAAAAGTACATCGGCAGTGTTTATATTGCTTAAAAGTCCCATCACGTCACCGGCTTTTGCCAAAGCCGGCCCCGATGAGCATCGTATTTGTGTCCCCATTTCGTTTGCCACAACATGAGCCAGTGTGGTCTTGCCAAGGCCCGGCGGGCCGTAAAACAAAATATGCTCCAACGGCTCGGACCTTTGCTGAGCTGCTTCTATGGCTATAGCAAGTTTCTCTTTAACATTGCACTGGCCTATACATTCATCCAGCCTTTTAGGCCGGAGCGAGATGTTAAAATTCTCCTCTATCTCATTTAATGCCTGTCCGCTTATGGTTCTATCTATAGCCATGTCGTGAAATTAAATATCAAAAATAAAATATTAAAATCACAAATTAAAGTTCAAAAAGGCATAAATTGTCATTGCGAGGAGACCCGCCCAGAGCTGGGCGGGACGACGAAGCAATCTCAAACGTTCATGATTCGGAGATTGCCACGCCTTCACTTTGTTCAGGCTCGCAATGACATTTGCACCTTGCACTTACTTTTATAGGTCATTTTGATTTTTGTTTTAGACTTCTACTCCCTGCTTTAATCTGTACACCAAAGGCACAAGAGCCTCAGCGGTTCTGATATCAGGATGCCTTTCACAGGCCAATTGAATCAGCTCCATCGCCTCGTTTCTCTTTTCGCCCCAGGCGATAAGGACCTCCAGCGCCTGAACCTGGAATGGTTTAAATCTCGCTTCCATTCGTACTGATTCGGCTCCTAATGCATAAGTTTTTAATTTGCCCTTTAACTCGGCAATAATTTGCTGAGCCATCCTTTTGCCTACGCCCTCAAGCGTCAGCAACGTCTTGTCATCGGCATTTTCTATTGCCGTTGCTATGGTTGCTATGGGTATACTCAGCGACCGCAAGGCCCTTCTTATACCGATTCCTTTGACGCTGATAAATTTGATGAAAAAGTTCCTCTCCTCTGCACTTAAAAAACCGACTATTCTCGGTATCAGGTTGCCGCCGCCCGGCGTACCTTCATAATATTCCATAGTGCAAAGGATGATATTTGAACCGATTTTATCTGACAAGGCACTTACGCAATAGCTCGGCAGCATTACTTCATAGCAGACTGAGCCGACCTGCACGACAGCGCTGTCGGTATTGAGCTGAAGCAGTTTCCCTTCGATTCTTGCTATCATAATCTCATTTCTCTTTGCTTAGGTAACCCCCCAATAAATTGGAGGGCTAAACACT
>Ga0315543_1003299_pt1 | contig 14609 bp, 16 predicted proteins | sample SalMarSW160210MG_2_FD_203098 | JGI IMG/M metagenome (GOLD analysis project Ga0315543, IMG submission 203098) | Salt marsh sediment microbial communities from the Plum Island Ecosystem LTER, Massachusetts, United States - Salt Marsh Sediment SW1601-210 ...
GATGTTGCCAAGGCGTGTCCCTCCATTCTTTATTTGGATTTTTCTCTTACTGGAAGGATACGCCTTTCTTTATCCCTGCGTCATTAATTTCCACAACTTCTTATATTAGCTCTCAGCAGGCCACAGGCGGGTGTAAAATGAGCCATGCTAAAAAGACTTGGTTCTGGAGAGCAACAGACATCGACTAGCCTGGAAAAAGTCTGGCACTTCCGACGAAGGAGGCTGTAACCATGCTCCCCGCGGAATTCACCGCAAAATGGGACCGTGTCAGGCTGAGAGAGCGGCAATCTTCACAGGAACATTTCATTGACCTTTGTCGTATCCTCGGGGTGCCAACTCCTGCCGAAGCTGACCCACTAGGTGACTCTTTCACTTTCGATCAAGGTCTGAAAAGAGAGTCTGGAGAGGACGGCTTTTCCGACGTATGGCGCAAGGACTGCTTCGCATGGGAGTACAAAGGGCGTCACAATGACCTCGTAGCAGCCTACAGTCAACTCCAGTTATACCGTGAAGCGTTGGGCAACCCTCCCTTGTTGGTTGTTTGCGACTTTGACAGGTTCGAAATCCACACCAACTTCAACAATACAGTAAAGAGGATATATCGGTTCACCAATACCGACATCGCTTCTGATACGCATGTGCCCGGCTCTCGCTTTACTGCGCTTGAGATTCTGCGGGCATTGTTTGAGGATCCCTCACGGCTAAACCCCGGCAAGTCGCCTGAAAAATTAACAGAAGAGGCGGCTGAACTTCTAGGGAACCTGGCCCAGGATATGCGGCAACACCGCAAAATCACAGGTATTAGCGATCACGACATTGCTCGCTTCATTATGCGTATGATCTTCTCTTTCTTCGCAAGCGACGTTGATCTTCTACCAAAGGAATCTTTCGCCGATGTAATCAGTCTGAATAAGAGCAGACCGGAAGCTTTTCGCCGTTACCTGGGAGAACTGTTCGCCGCCATGAAGGACGGTGGAGAGTTCCTAATGCGCCGTGTGCCACACTTCAACGGTGGCTTGTTTAACGACGCGTATGTGCCGGAACTAATTGCCGACCACATAGCTCTTTTGGAGCGTCTCAATGCCCTGGATTGGTCGGACATAGAGCCTTCGATTTTCGGTACGCTCTTCGAGCGTATCCTAGACCCGACTAAGCGAAAACAACTAGGGGCTCACTACACTTCTAAAGAGGATATTCGTCTCGTCGTTGAACCTGTGTTAATGGCCCCTCTGCGACGCCAATGGGAACTCACTCAGTCGCAGGCGGAGCCGCTCTTGGTCTGGCGGGAACTGGATGAGCCAGAGCGAGAACAACATCGAACGGAATTGGAGGCCCTATTAAGCGGTTTTCAGCGGCGTTTATGCCTAATTCGTGTGCTTGATCCAGCCTGCGGGTCTGGAAACTTCTTGTACGTTAGTTTGTCGCTATTGAAATTGCTTGAAAAAGAGGTGCTGGCATTCGCTGCCATGCATGGAATCCGGGGAATGACTCCACAGATTCACCCCAGCCAACTCTTCGGCATTGAGGTCAATGAATACGCACACGAGCTAGCTTCGGTGGTTGTCTGGATCGGATACCTTCAGTGGAAACATAGGAACGCTATTGACCTTGAGAATGAAGACCCTATCCTACAGCCCCTTGGAAATATTCGCCTTATGGACGCCATAGTGGACACTTCGGACCCTGCTTGTCCACGGGAGCCCGAATGGCCAGAGGCCGACGTGATTGTCGGTAACCCCCCTTTTTGTGGTGGCAAGAAGTTGCGCCGGGAGCTTGGCGACATATACGTAGACTCAATGTTTCAGGTTTGGGAAAGGCGAGTTCCCCGCGAGGCCGACCTTTGTTGCTACTGGCACGAGAAGGCTCGCGCCATGGTTGCCGAGGGCAGAGTAGATCGTGTCGGCTTGCTGGCCACGCAAGGCATAAGAGGCGGCGCCAACCGGCGTGTGCTGGAGCGAATAAAGGAGACGGGAGACATCTTTCTAGCGTATTCTGACCGCGAATGGGTCTTGGAAGGTGCCGCCGTCCATGTATCAATTGTGGGGTTCGATGACGGCAGGGAAAAACACCGTATAATGGATGAAAAACCTGTTGCCGCCATAAACTCTAATCTGACGGCTGGCATTGACCTTACGAAAGCCCGCCGCCTTAAAGAGAACCTAGATATTGCTTTCATGGGTGATACCAAAGGTGGCCCATTCGAAGTCTCACAATCGGCGGCACTTCAGATGCTTGAAGCTCCCAACCCCAATGGCAAAAGCAACCATCAAGTAATCAGACCTTGGGTGAATGGCCTTGATGTTACTGGTAGGCCACGGAGAATGTCCATAGTCGACTTCGGGGGCTCAATGCCTCTCGAAGAGGCTGCTTTGTTTGAGAAGCCGTTTGAGTACGTGAAGACCCACGTGAAGCCACAGCGAGATAACTCTAAGACGACTATATCCGAATGGTGGCTGCATGAACGCCCACGCGTCGAGATGCGAAAGGTATTGGCTAATCTGAATCGCTTTATTGTGACGCCTCGTGTTTCCAAACACCGTGTTTTTGTATGGGTACCTATTGGCACGCTACCAGACAGCGCCGTCATTGCCATAGCTCGTGATGATGACTACACGTTCGGCATTCTACATTCCCGTGTCCACGAGGTCTGGGCACGTGCTATGGGCACTCAACTGCGGGAGGTGGAGTCAGGTTTCCGCTATACGCCCACAACAACCTTCGAAACCTTTCCATTTCCTGAGCCGACTATCGACCAAATGGAGGCCATTGCACAGTCGGCCAAGCGGCTCAACGAATTGCGGGACGGGTGGCTAAATCCTCCCGAAGGCAGTCTTGGGCCAAGCCTTCTCAAGCGAAGGACGCTGACCAATCTATACAACGAACGTCCGACTTGGCTTGATATGGCTCACAACAGATTGGATGAAGCTGCGTTCCTAGCATATGGATGGGACCCTGACCTGCCAGAAGTCGAGATATTGGCACGGCTGCTAGGCCTGAATTTGCAGCGCCAATCGGCCCAGGACTGAAACGGGAGGCAAATAGTATGATTAAAGGACATTGCCTTGCAGTAGGCGTAGGCGCTTCATAAGCGTTGTTCCTATGACCTTACCCCGAAATTAGTAGCATCACTGTCTAGAGTCCCATCGCTGTTTCAGCATACTCCTTCGGGGTACTTCCTTTCAACGAGCTGTGCGGCCTGACCTCGTTATAGTCCTTCCGCCAATCTTCGACGATGTCCCTTGCATGCTTAAGATTCATAAACCAGTTGGTATTCAAACACTCGTCCCTGAGCCTGCCGATGAAGCTCTCGGCTAAAGCGTTTTCGATCGGCTTCCCTGGTCTGATGAAATTCAGCTTTACGCCTTTACGGTAGGCCCACTCATCCAGGGCACGCCCGGCAAACTCCGGTCCGTTATCCATTGTTTGCCATTATTTTCCCATCTGATATTTGAACCGCACGAAGTGAGCAATTACATGTTCTCCCATCATAAAGAGTCAAGAACCCTTCACCCTCGTACTCACGGATGATTTTGCCGTATATTCCTAGGGATTCCATTTGCGAAGCCACCTCTTGGCTGGATTGTAGCCCTCTATTATGGACTTATGTCAACGATAGTTGTAATATTATCCCCGTCAGGCATAATGAATGTGGTAGTTTAAAGAGGTGACACATATGGGTAACACTTGGAAATCTCTAGTTTTTGTATTTCTTGTTTCGTTCATAGGTATCGTATCTTCGTGCTCTTATTCACAAGATAATAGCCAACTGACAAATCAATATAATGCTCTGGTGCAAGAATATAATTCTTTACTCAAGAAACATGATGAATTAACACAGCAATACAATAGTCTGGTGCAACAGAATAACAACTACCTGGAAGAAATAGAACGCTTCTCTAGTGAGCTTGAACAAGCCAAGAACCAACTCCAAAGTGCGTTAGAAGGAGCTATTGTACCTCCGTACATAATGATGAATGGCAGGAAAGCTAATTTCGCTTACCATACTTTGGATAACAAGGTTGAATACTGGTCACTAGATGTTGAAACTCTAGAATCAAATACCCTAGCCGGAACGTTTATGCGTAATTTACAGATTTCAGACCTAAGCCGTCTTGGTTTGAGCACCTTAGCTCAAAGATTTATTAACGGAAGCAAGTACGTAAATCTAGGGGGGAAATTTACCCGTATTGACTTGAGACCTTACATCATTAAGGAAAATTTCCAGACTCCGGCCTCTACCTTCTATTCACGGCATGCTGATGATGAAAGTAGGATAGAAGAGGCCTGGAACATGGTTACTCAGTTATGTTCGTATGTTGGGGAGTTAAAAGAGACACCCCGTTTGCCTCTAGAGACCCTATTATTTGGTGGTGGGGATTGTGAAGATGTGGCTATCCTTACAGCAAGTATTTTAAAAGCAATGTCATCAAACTGGACTGTAGAGTTGGTTTATATGGACTCAGATAATCCTGCAAGTTATAAGACGATAAACCACGTCTCCGTATTTGTGGATTCGGGAACATATAAAACATTCGTAGAGAGTACCCAAAAGGTCGTTATGTCACCATATGAAAGTGTAGACGGATTTTATATTAACGTGCCATAATATTAAAGTTATCACGGAGTGAGTAATATGATTGACATTCCAAAAGACATAGAAAAGTATCTGGTAAAAGATGAGGTTGTTGAGAAAAAGTTCAGATTAAAAGGTCAAACTGCCTATGCTTCAACAAATCGACTGTTCATTAAAAAGGGCGGTTCTGTAAGGGACATCAGTTACGCTCACATATCCAGCATTGAATTCAAATCAAGACCCCAGTGGTTGGTAATACTGGTTGGAATTTTGGCTGGAATAGCGGGATATTTTTTGCAGCAGGGTAACACACTGGGTTGGGCTTTGATATTTGCTGGTGTTATTTTGGTTATAGGTGGATTCTTTTGGAAATCACAGCAAGTTGAACTTAGTGTTGTAGGTATGAGTGAGCCTTGGAAACTATCAGGACAAAGGGACACCTTAGATTCGCTTTTTCGACTTATTAGAGAACGAAGAGTTTGATATGTGGAGGTGCTCCTCTTTGCTCTATTGTTCAAGCTCCACTCTTCAAATAAGGCAGTATTACCCTTGTTTCCCTTCGAGGGTTTTTCATTTGTAGACTCGACGTCGAGTGTGGGTATCCAACTCGCAGATTGCCTTGGGTATGCCTTAAACAGACTGTTAACCAGACCACCGAATGCTAAGCTGGATCCGGCATCAGTAGATATTTTTGAAGCAGTACGAAGCCTAATCACGAGGAACCTCAATATGCTCAGGTTGTTCTGTTTCGAGGATTTCTCGTTAGATTTGACCCGATGGCTACTTCGACCTGGGAAACACTGAGCCTTAGGTGGCTGGTAAGCACAATTATAACCCAGACAGATGAACCCGGTTTCAAACAGTAACATAAAGCCAGAATGTGCACTGAATCTATGTTAGCTTTCCTCTCTATGACGGCGCAGGAAATCATCAACTCCTGTGCTCTTCAGACATTCAATCAGCGTCTGGTTGCGGGTGCCATAGGCAACGCAAGAAATTACGAACTCGTAATTCCCCCTCTGAGCTAAAGCTTCGGCGAGAGCCTGTTGTCGAAAGAGTTGATAGATTTGATGATAGAATCTTTGAAATGAGATTGATGTTTGTTTCCATCTACCTTGCCGGTATGGCCGTACTCGATGGACCATAGTTCGTTTTGTCGACGTTCAGCCCAACGAGGACATATAGTTTTAGACCTGGGTTATTCTTTACAGCTTCATATAACTCACGAATCCCGGAGAAATAGAAGAAGCCAACCAGAAATTTCAGCTCTTTGCTGAAACCAACCAACTCCGAGATTCTCTCTTTAAGAATCTTGTTCTGAACGTTGGTGATAAACGTGCTTTGTAGTTTCTTGTCCGACACTCTCGAAAACCCTTTTGATAGATAATATAATCGTTACGGCATATCTGCCCTCATTCTTCCGGGTCAATCTAAATACGCTTGGCAAGCACAGACCGCCACCTATGTAGGTGGTCATCAGAGACGTTATAAAACTGCGCTTTCAGGTCATGGCATTTCTGTGCGCTGGCCTCTAGCTGTTTAACGATATCTTTTAGCTGTGCGACAGGCAATTCCTCAAGTTCTCTGGCATGCACGACCAAGAAATGCGCCCTTGTGCTTTCAAAATCCATCTTGTCAAAGAAGCCTGCGACCTTCTTGGTCGGGTCAGATTCATGGGTGTGCTTAATAACGTTACTACATACCTCACACTTACATAGCTCTCCCGGGTTGTCAGTAAAAAACGTTCGGGCTATGGTCTCAGACAACTTCCCGTGGTTCAGCTCAATGTAATAGAGTTGCGGTAGTCGAGCACCGCCACCTCCGGCTGCATCTACACTTTTACTCGCGCCGTAGCATATCCCACGACAATATCCTGATAGGCCGAACTTTGAAATCATGGTAGAGAAATATTCTCCGTAAAGGGTATACACTGGCTTCTTCCCCATAGCCAGTTCCTTTACCATATCAATAAGCCCAGTGAGATATTCTTCACCCTCTTGCTTTTCATCAAATTCTGAAATCCATAGTATGTATCCGTCGAATTCATCGTAATCCTTGGCTACCTGCTTGATATCCACTTTATTTAGGAGTAATTCCCTTGAAGTGCAGATGACTGCAAACAATGGAAGTGAGCCTTTAAAACTGATGGCTTGTTTTGCAGCTTCCAGTGATATGCCATACCAAGGGTCATGGCATGAGGGACTATAAAAGTAGGGAGCAACCAGAAACTCGGGTCCCTTTACCTCTTCTGGAATTTTCTCTCCCAGTATCTCCGCATATTCTAACAATGATGGCTGAGACGGTGCCTGCATTATTTCCATCTGGAAATCGATAACATTCTTTGCCAGCTCTTCCATGAACTTGGTATTCCAGCGCCTATTTGACAGAAAATCCTTGGGAATGAGTTGTCTTCCATCCTTTTCGATCAGGTCAACGAGCTTGTGACTATATGCCTTGGCCAGTTTGTGAAAAGATTTCTTAACCTCGCTATCCTTCTTTATGTTTTCAAGGCTTCTGGCGAACACATGGGTAACCGGGTCGATAAAGAACGGTTTTCTCACTGCTCTTAGGAAAGTGGGCAGCCAGTCTGGATAAAAGGCCGCGAGGTTTGCTCCGACCGCTATGCCGTAATATTTCGTCGGATAGTTTTCAAATATCTTCTTCTCGCCTGCTGTTCCCAATCTATAATAGACTCTCATGGGGTCACCGTCCGGCCCTTTTACTTGTATCCTTCTCTGTGTATTTCAAAACTGTTGCTAGCAGTGAGGAATGGATTACCTGCGAATCTGACGCCTCAAGAACTGGATGAACCTCGCCATCCACACTCAAAATGCCTATGCCATAATGTCCAAACAGTTCTGTATCTACCCTGTGAACAAATTCTTCGGATACAGCTACGTAGACCTTGTTTGCACATAGCCTATAACTCAAGGCTTGTTGGAGGGCCTTTTGCCAATTCTTTACCTTGAGTTCTACGGCAGTAATGCCAGAGTGGTTCACGCCCAAAAGGTCAATGCGTCTAGTAAGGAGGGGTACCTCCCTGAACGTCTGGAATCCCCTACTATGGAAATATGACTCCAAAGGCGCATACATGGCTTTTTCTGAATACATATCAACCACCAATGAATTCAGCTTCGCTTAGCGTTTTGAAATGCTCATCTCCTGTCAACACCTTAATAGAATAGATCCTGGACAATGCCAACAGTATACAGTCCACCAGCCCCATATTTGGGACAAGTTTTTGGGCTCTTATCTCGCCAGCAAGTATTGCCGCTTGCTCGTCAAGGTCTAGGATCTGGCTGTTTTCTCTGATGAACTCGAGCTTATTTTCAAAATCCAGTCTACGCAATTCGGTAAACTTCCTCTTCAGTTCTGCCAGGACGACTGTCGGTGTGACATTGTCACCGGACTCAATCTTATCTTTCACACTCTTGCCTTTACTGGTTCCTCTAAAGTATTCGACCCAAGCATAGGTATCAACTATATAAGGCATACAGTGGTGCTCCTACTCACGAAAATCGTCCTCATCCCTTACATATTCTGGCAGGTCAGGTGAAACACCGAACATTGTTCTGGGAAGCACCTTAGCCTTGATCTTTGACTTTTTCGTGTAAGCATAATATTTCGAGTAGACGTATCTTAAAAGTTCATCCAAGCGCATCATATTAAATTTCCTCTTAATAGATTCCAATTGTTGTCTTTCAGTATCAGACAGCCGACCATATAAAACTTGCCCTACTTTCATTCCTCTATCAGTAAGGGAGAAGACCTTAACCGTCTTTTGCGCTAGCTCCGGTATTTCATTGACCTCTGCCTCAGCAAAATCGTCTACTACCTCCTCGTAATATGCGAAGGGCTTTTCTTGGACAGCAACTAGCCCCATCTCCCCCACACTCTCAAGATAGCTGAAAGTACGAGCGGACCATGGGCCAAAATTATACGCTTCGAATTCATAGTCTCTCTCAAATTGCTGGAACCCACCTTCCTTTATAAGAAGGAACAGGAGTTTGACAAGCCGAGTTATACCCTCTACCTTTCTTCGGTTGTTTGCATATAGTAACACCATGAGCAGGTCAAGACCTGACTTTAGTGGCATTCTTCTCTCCCCTTGCTTCGTTATAGTAAACCCTAGCCGGCCCTACTTTACGGGAATTAACGTACCCCAAATCCTCCAAAGCCTGAAGGTAGCCAGATAGAGTGCCACGGCTGATCTCAAGCTTGGTTGCCAGTTCTTTAACTGACTGCCCCGGAATTTCTTCGAGCAAAGTCTTTACCTTATGATAGGTCAAGTCGTTATCTATGTGTTTTTCATTCATGTTGCTTATACCATAACACATAAGTAAACTTATTTCAATACCTTTATGAGAGCACTTGTGGCAGCATTAAGACTAACAAAGTCCTGATAGCCGATGGCATCGTACCACCGCAGAATATGGTTCCACTTTTGGGATCGAATTCTCTCTAGTGTCCTCCATCAGCGATAATCACCCTAGCACCAGTTAGCTCGTTCTGCATTGCTTTCCGTTTTGAGACCACCAATTGAACAACACTTCCATCTTTGCCGGCAACTTGGGAGAATACCGTATCATTTAAGGCATCAAATAGTCGCTTCATAAGGTTATCCACATCCGGTCCATATGGGTGATCTAGCGGATACTTATCTTCAGGCAAGACAAACACGACGATCATGTAGCATGAGCTTTTAACTTTCGGGAGATTCATCGTAGCTTGCTTTACGACTTGAGTCCACTTGTTAGGTGCTTCTATATCCCCTCTGGGTTTCCGTTGGCCGTATGGGATCCCTTCAATGAACAAATCAATACCCATGTTACCACTTCTTCCTAAGCGACATTGTCTCAGACTTAGTATATTAGCATGTTTCTGCTCAGGTCAATCCTCGTCTGAGTCTTGATGTCTGGCTCTCGGCCGGTTCTTGCCCACTGCTCCATGAGCCAAACAAAGCATCTTGTATATTTTATTGAAGCTAGCAGATGGCATTTGAGTTTACAAATGGGTAAGATAAGCCTACGGGTTCCGGTGAGGTGCACAATTCATTGGGGAGTCTATGACTGTCCCGCCAAAAAGATTGCCTGCCGGCCCTCAGGTGGCCCGATTAAGGAAATTGGGGTGTCATTGAGGACTAGCCCCGCATCAAGTGACAAGGATGGGCAGAGGGTTCCGGCGGTGTTTACCGAGCTCGAATATCCGAACAGGAGGAACGGATGATCAAAAGTGTGGGCATCGATTTCCACCAGGGTAAGCATGTAGTTCGCTGCTTGGACGAGAGGGCACAGTTGTGTGACAGCTTCAGCTTCCAGACTACGCCGGAGGGATTAGACACATTTGAAGAGCACATCTTCCGCGATGGTTCGAATCCTGTCATTGTCTTCGAGCCGGCAGGATTGACGTGGTTTATGATGGCTATCTGCATCCGGGCACGGCATCCCGATTGTCGATTAGTCAGGGCAAAGGGGCAAAAGGTGGCTGCCCTACGACGATATCTTCGGGGGTCATCTAAGAGCGATCGGCTGGATGCGCTTACTCTTGCCAAGATGGTCTTTATCGATCCAGAACAAATGGACGAGGTATATCTTCCTCCGGCTAAAATTCATGCCCTTCAGCGCCTTGCACGCCAGCGAAAGCGGCTGGAGAGCGATATCGCCGCCCGCAAGACACGAATTGGCGCAATAGTTGAAAGCTATGTTCCCGGGGTAAGAAAAGCATTCTCCAATCCATGGTCCGCCCAAGCAAGGGCTTTTCTTCGTTGCCAGCTTAACCCCCTGTCTGTAGCACATGATGGAGAAAAAGCACTTCACTCATTCCTGGTCAGGGCCAGGCATCGTAACAAGACCGATAAAGAGGAGAGCCACCGAGTCTTTCTTGCCTGCCAGAGTGCAGCGGACCTCTACGAGCTATCCAGCCGAGCAGAGGCGGTCGACGATGAATTCTTCAGTGTCTTTCAGGAGGAAATAGAACGAGAGCTAAGGTTGATGGAGATGGAAGAGGCTGAATCCGAGGCTATAGCCAAACGTATGGAGGAATTGTACCGGGAACTCCATCCTTCTGATAATCTACGCAGCATACCCGGTGTTGGACGGGTCACCGCTCCGATGTTTTTGGCAACGGTGGGGGATCCAGCACGTTTCCATAACCAGTCAGCTTTTGTCAATTGGACCGGAGTTGTTCCGAGGACCAGGCAGTCTTCTGAGGTAGAGGCCAAAGGGCTAAGGATGACCAAAGCAGGTCCAGCTATCATGAAGTGGGCTCTCTTTCAGGCAGGAGATATAGGTCGCCGCTTCGATCCCCAGCTTGCCTCACTTTATTATCGTGAAATGGTGCATCATGGCAAAAACCATAAACAAGCCATGGGGGCAGTAATGAGTCACCTGGCGGCCCGGATAATCAAAGTGCTGCAGGATGATAGACCATACGAGCTGCGGGATAATGAGGGCAGAGCCGTCAGACCGACAGAGGCCAAGAAGCTAATCCTTCTTAATTATCAAGTTCCTGAAAATATAAGGCGTGAGAGAAGACGCCGCAACCCGGTAAAACGTGGTTACCTCAAACCACAGGGGACGGCACTTCTCAGGACAAACGAGGCAGCTGTTGCTCCTCAGCCTGTGAAAGTAACCATCCCCGAAAACTAGTTTAATTAACGGAGGGTCAACAGTCAATAAGATTTAGCTTGACAAGTAATTAGGAAATCTTTTTGTTCAGACCGTACGCGAAGAATTTTCAGCGTATCCAAAAAGTATTGCCCAGGGTCTGTTGACAGGTTATCAGTTTTATGATAAAATACTTTATAGTTTTACAGTAAAAGTGAGGACAATACTATGCCGAGGTTTGTTTATGACCAGCAGACGATCCAAGAGGCAAAAAGACTTCGCCAATGTGGATACACTTACCAGGAGATCTCCGACCTGACCGGAATGAAGATGACCACGGTGATCCACCATACGCAAAACGTCAAGTGCACTGTAGATGATGCTCATCGTCCGGTTTGGAAGACTATCGATGATGTAAGAGCATTCTTCGAGCCAGGAACACCCTTCAAACAGCTTCCCCTGCCCAAAGGGCTACTGGCGTATTTAGGGTTGCTAAATGAGGATTAGGAGTCCGATTAACTGTAAGAAATACGGTAAGCGTTCAGGTCGCTTATCGTTTGGGGGAACGAAATGAATGGCTTTCCCGTTTACGTATGCCCATTGCACATTCTAACAAATTGTTAAATAAATGAAAAGATTGGGACTGAATATTAGCGACAAACTTATGGCAATTGTTCTGCCTGCATCGAGCGGGTTGGGCTTGGTGAATACACGACGCCAAATGGGCGTTTCGTTTTGTAAATATAAGTGAATAGGGTAGTCGTACAGTGCATGAAAGAGAGCATGAAGAGAATCCGGTAATGAGAGCCGATGAGGTCCAGCAACTGTTAAAAATCGGCAGGAATACACTGTACGAGTGGTGTGAGCGCGGCATCATCCCGTGCAAACGTGCTGGGCGACTAATCTTTTTTTCCCGTAAATGCATCTACGCATGGCTTGAAAATAACGAAACCAAAGGAGGCAATTAATATGAGAGGACATATCGCAGTAAAGAATGCTCGGTATTATCCGGTAATATCAATAAAGGACCCAGCAACAGGCAAATGGAAGAGGAAATGGCTTCCCGGCCACAAGACCAAACGCGAGGCAGAGAAGGCATGTGCGGAGGCAGTTACCCAGGCTAACAATGGCTGGCTTACGCTTCCCAGTCGTGAAACAGTGGACGAATTATGCCAGGCTTATCTCACCATCACCGCTCCTCTCCGTGTCAGGCCGGTAACGCTACAGAGTTACCGGCAGATGCTTAAGAACCACCTGATTTCCAAGATAGGAGCTAAACCAGCCGCCGCCCTCACCCCAGATGATCTCAATAGCATCATGGTAAGCATGGTGAAAACCGGCAGGTCGGCAACCACCGCTCGATACCTACACAGGGTGGTGCACCGAGTGCTAGACGACGCTGTACGAAAGGGGAAGCTGACTAGAAACGTGGCCGACTTGGCTGATCCACCACGAGCCCAGCCTTATGAGGCCAAGACTTGGAATGAGGCTGATCTTGACCATTTCTTAACAGCGGTCGCATCATCGGAATACGCCAGTTATTTCGCCTTAATGGCTACCACGGCTTTAACAGGTGGCCGGAGGGGTGAGGGACTGGGAACAAAGTGGGGAGATGTAGACTGGAACAAGGATAGACCGAAACTTCATATCCGACGGACTGTGTATAAACTGGACAACGGGGAATGGCAAATTATGCCTACGAAGACAAAGCGTTCAAACCGTATTATCGACATTCCTTTCTCACTAATGTTGCTGCTGCGCCGGCTAAAAGAGCAGCAAGAGGCCAATGCAGAATGGGCTGGTCGACAGCTTTCCGAGGACGATTTCGTTTTTCTTCGCGCAGACGGCACCTTGCCAGACCCGCGATATGTTTCCAAGGTATTTAGGCGTATTGTAGAGCAGGCTGGACTACCACTTATTAGACTCCATGATTTGAGGCACACGTGCGCCACATTGCTAAGAAAGCATGGACGGTCTATCGAAGAAATCAGCCAAGCATTGGGACACGCCAGCGAGGTGGTGACCGCCACTGTCTATAATCACTGGAAGGGTAACTCCCGGGCAGTGGCGGACACTATGGATTCAATACTCGAAGAAGCAGAGAAAAATAGAAACAGAGGAGCATTTGTTAGAAATACGTTAGAAGAGGGGGAGGGAGTTGAGTGTAGGCCGTACAGGTCTCGAACCTGTGACACCCTGATTAAAAGATTGGGTGTTATTTTTCGCCCCAGAAACCCGATTTCGAATCTGATCCCCGCTGCCCTTTTCGTCGAGTAAGGGTATCAGTTTCGGGCTCCTTTCAAGGCTAATTATAACTCTATTCCATCTAAATAGCAAGCTAATTATAAGCCTATTGTTGAAGATCGATGAACTGTAGGTTGTTCTGAAACGTAGAAAAACTATAACTACAGGGTTTGGTGGGATGCGGAGAAGAGAGCCCTGAACGGTTCTCAGAGGGCTCAGAGAGAGTACAAGGATTATCCTGAATATTTCACAGCGAAGAAGGGATTTGAAGAAAGGCTGCGACGGAAACTACAAGAAGAACAATGAGGTCAGTAGAGAGACTTTATGCTGTGGAAGGTGCCAGCAAGCTTTCGCAACCTTCCGAGTGCTTTTACCTCAATCTGACGGACTCGCTCCTTGCTTATGCCCAATATTTCTCCTATCTTTTCAAGAGAATTTTCAGGCGTGCCATTCAGACCGAAGTGGAGTTCGATGACTCTACGCTCGCGAGGCTTAAGGCATGAAACCATTTCGGTTACGAGTTCCTTGAGTTCGTTCTTCTCGGCCAGTTCGCAGGGTGACACGGTATTTTCGTCAGGAATGAGGTCTGCCAGTATGTTGTCTCCGTCTTCACCCACGGGCAGGTCCAGGGACTGCAATTTTCGGCCATTCATTATCTTGTCACGAATTACTCTGCTAACAAAGCCTCTTATCCACGACATAGCATAGGTGCTGAACCGGCAGCCTCTTTCAGTGTCAAATCTCTCTGCCGCGGCGATAAGACCCAGGTTGCCTTCCTGAATAAGGTCTTCTATTGGGACGTGCCTGTTCGCATACCTCTTGGCTATCGAAGTGACGAGCCCCTGATTGGCCTCCACGAGAGCATTCCTTAGTTCGATATGATTTGACCTATTGGGTAATTCTCCTTTTTCATTGCAAACAGCGGTTGTCATCATCACTTCCTTTCATCCTCTCAACGTGATCACGATGCGCAAGGTCTCGCTCACCCCTTGATAAAAATCGTTCAGTGACAAGACGGAAAGCCTGCTTTGCGTAGACTCGGCTGACATGTTCACGGCATAGTCCTATCTCCCTGCTTGCCTTTGATATGGTTAGCCCATTTCGGAGCATATCAAGCAGGTCGTGCAGTCTGACCAAGCCGTTTGCAGCGGTCTCACTGATGATGTCGTCAAGCGATTCTGTGATGA
>Ga0315543_1003302_pt1 | contig 14599 bp, 16 predicted proteins | sample SalMarSW160210MG_2_FD_203098 | JGI IMG/M metagenome (GOLD analysis project Ga0315543, IMG submission 203098) | Salt marsh sediment microbial communities from the Plum Island Ecosystem LTER, Massachusetts, United States - Salt Marsh Sediment SW1601-210 ...
AATCCAGAAGCAGTGTATATCTTCGATGTGTCTCACTTTCGCTGACACTGGCGATTAGTAATCCCCTGGGGGGACTTCTGTCTTCTCAAGACCCCCTTCGCCATATAGCTATGAGCAGCGCCACATAGACCGCGATAACTCCTGGTAATATCTTGAGGAAATCCCCCAGGTTCACCAAGATAATATTGGTGGTGAATGAACTACTCCACTGGCCAATCCAAATCATTACACCCAACATCGTAGCCGTTAGCAGAATACTGTAAACCAGCTTTCTCCAAAATGAGAGACGCTCTTTAAGGCTGTCTAAATCCTTTTGAAGAGCTGAAACGCGAGTTTCTGCTTCGAAATGCCTGAGCCGCTCAACACTAATTTGCACTGGAGAAGTCCATAGTGCCTCATCATAGATTTGAATAACTGGTTGACTTGCCAAGGGCCAATCGTCATGAACCGCGACAAGTGCAGGCGCCATAAAGATTGTCAAAAACATCGTGTGAAGGAAACTGCCGTCCGCGAGATGTTGCTTTTCGTCACATATCCACCGCAGCGCTTTGAAGGTCAGGTGGGGTTGGCAAGATACTTTCGAAACAAGAGCCGACACTCTGACATAAGTGTAGAGCGTACGTATAGTGTCCACATGAGTGCCCCACATTCCATCCTCTTGTGTCCCTTCGATATACGTACATGCATCAAAGATTGCCTTTTCTACCCTAGCCATGGAATCATCACTTTGGCTCCTCACGTCATTGTAATAGAGTGCCAGCGATTCCAAAACTTCAGCCGTTTGAAAATAGTCGCCCCACCAGAGTGCCTTCTCTGTGGTTCCATTCTCTAAACGGGTTTCGACTGCCGTTGCAGCTTCGATTAGTAGATAGTTCACTATTCCACTATGTAGTTGCTCCAAGAACACTTTTAATTCACGAAATAAACCGGGATGATTTCTCTTGATATACAGACTTGTTATTAGAATCTGAGCTACATCTGCTGGTCCAAACGGGTATTTGACTTCTCTCTCCCAAGCGGTGAATCTGTAGTTTAGCCATTTCATGGCCTGCTTAGCGATCTTCTGAATATTGTCTTTTTCTTGCTCCGTAAAACTGGAAGAGAACCTATTTAAGCACACGAGTAGTGTTCTGACTACTACAGCTGTATCCCAGGTGACTTTTTCCCATGAACAATGATCCTCCGACAGCACGATACAGTTATTAACAAGCCATCGGCATACCCGGGGGCATATGTCCTCAAGAGACTGACAGATTTCTTCTTCCTCCCCATGTCTTCTAAATATGTCTGTTGCCTGGATGAAGAACTCAACCGTCATCGCGCTTTCCCAGTTGCTATTACTCTCTTGGGCTAATATGTAACCAGATCTTCTGCCTAAGAGCCACAGGACTAGGGGCTTTATATAAGAATGTCGAAGCACAGCCTTGAGGTCTTGATCGACTGGTTGGAATGGCCCCTCAACTGTCTGGGAAGGCACCTCCCCCACTTTTTTACTCGCTACTTCAGAGTCTCTTATTTCCAACAGTAAACTCAGTACTTGCAATAGCCACAGCTACTAATATGGGTACCACCAGTTTCTACTTTTTTCTTGACTAAGTTCAGTGTTTATATGTTTCTTATTTGTGTATTCGTAAATACCCCATTTTGATAGTTCTACCCCAAGTCCACTATCCATCCTAGCCCCCCAAGGACATTGCGGAAATGCGACATTTACATCATTAATCCAAACCATCCCTACATCCAAAAGACGAGCTATCTCTTCACCCTTTGGTAGGTTAGTTGTCCAGATGGATGCACCCAAACCATAACGACTCTCATTCGCCAAGTTCACAGCTTCTGCAATGCTGTCCACAAAAATGAGGGGCAACACTGGCCCAAAGGTCTCCTCTGAAATTATTTTCATGGAGTTACTGACTTCGCTCAGTACTGTTGGTAGATAGTAGAATCCGTTTTGCTTGGCTTCAGGCCGTTTCCCACCTGTGAGAATTTTCGCCCCTTTGCTCAAAGCGTCGCTAACATGTTCCTCTACTTTAGTAAGTTGTTCTTTGCTAATTAGGGGCCCAATGTCGACATCAAGACGAAGCATTTCCGTTTTCTTAACAATCTCTTTTACCAATTTGTCTTCAAGCTTCCTTGGCACAAAGGCCCTTTCAACCGAAACACACACCTGCCCAGTATTACAGAAGGCACCCCAGACTAAACCATTGGAGGTCAATTCTATGTCAGCGTCTTCAGCGATTATGGCTGCATCTTTACCTCCCAATTCTAACGAGACTTTTCGAAGTCTCCTCGCGCATTCGATAGCGATCTCTCTCCCAGTTTCTACGCTACCCGTGAATGCAACCATGTTAACACCACTGTTCGTTACGAGTGCTCTACCTGTATTTGGACCGCCAGTCACAACATTGACCACGCCTCTTGGAATCCCGGTTTGCTTAAAAATCTTAGCGATTTCAAGGCCTACAAGTGGAGAGTGTTCCGAGGGTTTGAAAACGATGGTATTGCCAGCGACTAGAGCAGCGCCAATTGACCATAGTGGCAGTTCGAGTGGGTAATTCCAAGGCTTAATCACTGCTACCACACCGACCGGCTCATGCATAACGAAGCTCTTCTTTGTCGGCCACAGGTCCTTATCTAATTCAGGTACTTCCTCTTGAAGAAGTCCGGGGCTTGCGTCGGCAAAGTAGCGAAGCATATCGGAAGATTCTATTACCTCGGTGTCAGCCTCGACAAAGCGTTTACCGACTTCATTCATTATCAGACGCTTAAGGTCTGTCATTTCTCCTTGTTCATTGTACTTGGATACCAAAATGTCGGACGCTTTCCGAACATATTCACATCTTTGTTCAACAGGTATGTTTTTCCAAGCTGGGAGAGCCTGTCTTGCAGCTTGGACCGCTTGTTCTACTTCACTTCCAGAGGCTTCGCAAATCGGCCCTATTGATTCCCCCGTAGATGGATTAATCGAGTTCATCGTTCGTTTCCCCACCATCCACCGGCCATCAATAAATAATCTACCACTTGACATGTTTCCTCCTCTTCCTTGCCTGAGAAGTTTGTCATAATATATCACAATTTATTGCCTCAGCCGTTTTCGGACATATTACCTCCACTCGCGCCTAAGCCCCACCGTGTTTTCGACGAAGGTGGCACAAGTCTTTCCTTTAGAGTTGGCTGTTCAACTTCCATTGAAGCACACCAAGGCCTAGTTGTATTATAATATAAACGTGCTCAGAGGCAAAGTGATAAGTCAGCAGGGTTGAGAGACAATGAGCACCGGAGAGGTCCGTGACGGGAAAACAGGCGAGGAGCAATAAACAGCAGCCCAGCGATTTGCAGGTGAGTATTCCCAGTTCTACAAATGTTGGGTGTTCGACTCGAGGTAGAATGACATCTGTAGCAGACCCAATAATAAAGAAGGTATGGCTGGGGGCATATTCAAAGACAAGCTTTATGACAATCGGAGCCTTACTTGAGTACACGAGCAATTTGAACCTTATGAGTCCCGGCACGTTACAACTTGAATTAAATCTCAGTCTAAGCGATGTCGAACCCGGTAACTTGGGTTATCTGAATAAAATTATCTCTGCAGCACAGCATGTGGATATTGGCATTGAGAAAACCTTGCCCAAAATATCCATTTGTATCCCCTACCGCATGGCTTCTGAACCTCTGGTCAAGGCGTTGAGTGAGTTGGATATTCACAACCCTAGAATAGAATTGTATATTTTGGTGCAGGGTTCCCACATGGTTTCTTTCTTTCAGTCTGATGGTGCGGTTAGTTTGAGGGAACTCCTGCATAAGCACCACATTCGTTCCCATTTGTTTTTGTTGCTAGATTTAACTAAGGAGTCTCTTCGATTACTGCAAGACAGAAAGGTTGAACAATTCCTTGATTGGCTTAAGGAGACCTCACCGAGTCTCTATCCACCAGTAATGGAAGTCGGTCTATTCCCGGCACGAGGAAAGACTGAGGCTTTTGCGGAACCACTTCTTACGTTGGTTGAGAAATATCCAGATTTACTTGAAACTTCCGGTGCTGTTTATTGTGGACTCTTATCTCTGCTGAACAGAGCAAATGAGATATACTCCGTATCGGAAAAACAAGTGCCACTTGCTACCGCCGTGCTCTCGTCATGTGGAGCAACCGTATCCTCCTCGTACTTGCGCACGTCATCCTTAGCGCAAATGTGGGCCTGCCCATATAGGATCATCAATATTAGAGGTCGCTCCTCGGTGATGAAAGAGAAATGTCCAGGTTGCCCATGGTTAGACTATTGCTCTGGCTGTGTGGTAGCGCTCTCCCAAGAAAGTAAATGCCGGTTACAGCCTTACTATGCAATAGTTTGTACTGCGCTTCGCAAAGGGATGCATGCGAGTAGCAGGCACATTAGCAAGGAAACGCAAATGTCAATCTTAGAACATGATTGGGACTACATCTACGACCCCTTTGACGTGCCTTAGTTTCTTATGAGTGTTAGTTATGATAGATGTGCTGTTGCTTTCATTGCCAACCAAGAATATGGATTATCCAGCGCTGTCTCTACCCACCTTGACTGCAAGTCTGATAAGCCACGGTTACGAGGTAGTACAGCGAGACCTTAATACGGAGATCAGAGACAGGATAATGACTGCGGACATCCTTTCGGACTTTGGAACGAAGGTCCTACCGGCTCTGGCCCGAGAGAATGTTGGTCACACCCGAATATATCGGCATATACGGGACACTATGAATCTGCTCTCCTTTATGGATAAGGAGTGGTCCTTCGTCGAGATTCAAAAGACTAAGGAACTAATGCAGAGGCGCTGCTACGACAAAGTCTTTAACAACGAAGCTCGCTTTGATATGGCGTTGTGCCTCTTTCAACTTTCTCGGTTTCTTCATATGTTCTTTGAAATGTATGTTCATCGTCCCACCATTTTTAACGAGTGCGGTGTCTATGACCCTATTGGAGAAGCCTTAAATCACTTAACAGGAGACGTCATTCGCCTTGCGCCTAGGGTAATAGGCTTCACAATACTCGATATCCAGAGAAGGTTTACCTTGTGGTTCGCACACAAGCTTAGGCAAACTTATACGGGCAAGATAGTATTTGGTGGTCCTGACCCCTCTCGATTCGGGGAGGTCTATCTAAGGTACTACCCTTTTGTCGATCACATTTTTATGAAAGAGGCCGAGGAAAGTTTTCCTGAGTTCCTTCGTCAATTGGATGAAGGGAGAGACCAATGGAACACAATACCGGGGCTTGGGTATAGAAAGGACGGCGACGTAAGAGTTGAAAAGGTCGAATCTGTAAATCCGAGTGCAGTACCTACACCCAACTTTTCTGGGTTTCCCTTAGACAGATATTTGCTTCCAGTATTGCCTATTCAGGCCTCTAGGGGTTGTAGCTGGAGAAAATGCAAATTTTGTATCCACTGGCGAACATATTCACACTACTATCGGCGACCAGTCGAAAATGTAGTTAACGACATTGAGGCCTTGTCTCTTGCTCACGGTACAAGATTCTTTCACTTTACAGACGACGAACTTGCTGTAGAGCTTGGCACTCGAATTTCCGACGAGATTCTCCGAAGGAATCTTGATATCAGGTGGCTCACATATGCACGTCTGGAGAAGCGGTTTGATGCCGCAGTTCTGTCTAAATGGTATAAAGCCGGAGTCAGAGTCATGGAATGGGGGCTTGAATCGGCCTCTCAGCGTGTGCTTGATCTCATGGATAAAGACGTAAAAGTCGAACACATTCAACCTGTTCTGGAGGACGCTGCCCGAGCAGGTATTCTAAACAAGCTCTTTTGTTTCCACGACTATCCTGGCGAAACTATCGAAGACTTGGCCATAACTTTGGATTTTCTCCGATATAATACTCTGAACCAGAAGATACGACCTTTCACAGCTATAAGGAACAGACTTTTCCTTTTAAAAGGCTCAATCCTGTACGAGGAAGCGATAGCAGACAGAAATGCCCAGAAGTTTGCGAAAGTATGGGCACCCGAAGGACCGTTCTCGATCCAAGCTGACTATGAAGACACTACAGACTATGGGCCAAAGAAAAAAGCCGTGGAGAATTTCCTTGAGGAGATCCATAAATACATGCGAGAGAGGAAAATCTACAGCACTGATGACGATAACGTCACGATGGACTTGGCTGTTATTGACCTAATGGAGAAAGGTTATCAGGTAGCACGAACGCCTGTATAGGAATGTTTTTGCGCAACCAGTAAAAGAGAAAGACGATACCAATTTGGGAAAGGGCAATAGGCTGTTTTTAAGCCTCAGTATGCGAGATTTCTACCGTTCCCCGAAGGTGCAGGACAGATAAGTCCCTTTGCTCAAGCAAATCCACATTATCAGCCCACTCACTTACGAATTTGCAACTCTCAGAGGACCACCGACACGCTTGCCAAGTTATCAGATTAAACTTGAGAGTCTTTTGTTGGGTAACATTTGCCTGTAATGTGTGATTCGTGAAACAAAAGGACTGGATATCCCGACACCGGGAAAATCCAGCCCTTCTGAGTTCTGTTAGGCTGTGTAGAAGCAGTCCCAACTCTAGCCGATTCTGTATACTTTTGTGCCGCAGGTCGGGCAGACGCCTTGAGTTGCCGGTCTGCCGTTCTTCATTGTGATTCTTCTGGGGTCCTTGATTTCTTTCTTGGCACGGCACTTCATACAGTATGCTTGCATTTGGACCTCCTTTCCTGGGAATACATAGTAGGCTATTCACTTGTGCGGTGTCAATAGCTATAAAGTGCCCTAAAATAGTGATATGCTTACCTCAGTCTCGACAAGCTCAATCTCGCCATCTCTTGTAGCCCTAAAGCTTAATTGCTTGGTCTTCTCACATTTGTTTTTGTCTCCACCTCTCATATAGTCCCCCTATGATAACACCTATCCTGAACCACTCGTTTCTGGATTTCCCCGTGTCGTAGCGCTTGATAAAAAACTCCAGTGCGTTAAGAAAATCTGGGTCAGCACCATTAATCCACTCTTGCTGTGCTTCGTCATTGAGTATTACCTCTTTGATCAGTGTCTCCATTTTTTCCTTGCGGTTATCCATTTCTCCCCCTTTGGGCGGCCCCGCACACTAGGAAAACTCGGGAAAACCGGAGGATAACCCGAAACCCAGCGTGCGGGACCATGTATTTGAAGTTATCGTCTAGTCTGGCACAATGGGCATATACTAGCGTGTTCTCTTTCCGATGTAAAGGTGGCACTGGCGTTGAGGGCACGCTGTATCCTTTGAGGGGACTGGACAATATGACTACTTGCCCAGGTGATCAGGTTCATCATATCGTAGGAATTGCGCGGCGGCTCCTGGATAGCCTGTGCCCTAACAGCCTCAGCCTCTCTCCCCGTTATACCGGCCTGCCGTAGCAATTCCTCGAGCACACCGGCTCGCTGATCGGCTGGTATTCTCTCTTGGATCATCTGTTTGTACCGGTTCACAATGTTGCCGACTGACTGGTAGGCTGCCCGGACAGACTGTCTAAACCAGCTCCAAACATCATCACCTTCTCCGCCCCCGCCGGTGAAATTGGCCAGCACGGTCTTGCTGGTTACGCCGTTGGTGCATACCAGCCTCAGCACATAGCTTTGCACTGAAGGCATTATGGTGTTGATGGGACTGAATGACACCATGGCGCCAGCCCTGACTAGGTCGCCCCGGTGGACCGCCTCTTGCTTGGTGCCGACTATTTCCAGCATGGTGGAGTAGTTGCCCAGGATACTGACCCTGTGGTAGTCGCAGTGAGGCACGGCCTGCTCAATGGTGGATAGCACTCTCTTCACAGGCAGGTTTCTCACCCCGCGGTATTCGCCGAAGTTCTGCACCTGGCCATCATCAAGGAGCAGATTATATCTCTCCTTCCGGCCCAAGAGCTCCGTGACCACCCTGCCGAACAGGTTGGGGCTGAGCTCCTGGCATACTGCCCGCGGCAAGCCAACAAAGTTAGTCATTGCCTTGACCCCGTTCTCGCTCAGCGGAACAAGCTGGCCACTGCTGCCGGGCCTTATGACTACCTGACCGGGCTGAACCAGCACCCTCGTCCGGGGTGTGTGCTCTACCGATCTTGCCGTGGTGTGGCAGATGGGCTCGAGTCTTTCTAATACTTCTGTTCTGTTCATATTCCTCCTGTTCTCTCAATTTTTCTCATTTTTCTCTCAAGTTTTCTGTTAGCGCTTCATAGTATCACCCCCTTTCTACTGCTTTGTATCTGTATTTCTTTGAATATCCGGGATAGCCGATCCGTCCACCACTTCGGCAGCTTATTATTGCACTGGTAGAAACCAAATTTTTCCATATCCAGCACTAGGCACGCCTTCTTCTGAGCCGCTTGGCCCCTTATACCCTTGAAGAAGTCATAGGCCTTGCTGGTGAAGTCGGCCATTTCATCCCGCTCCCAGAGCTGATGGGCATAGGTAGGTCGCTTCCAGATGATGCGATGGACAGAGGTGCAGACATTGAGGTCCAATTTTCTTGAATAATGGCTTATAAAGAGTATAAGTTGTTCTCTTTGCCCTGCAATGGCTAGGAGATCATCCAATTCCACTGCATCACCACTTTGACTTCTCCTAGCATGTGCCGATTGTGCAGCTTCATCATAAATTACTACCGTCGATCCTTCCATTGGCTCCTTTTTGTAGTTACTTTCATCCAAGATGGTGTGACACGCTGCAAAGACTTCCTCTGTTTCTCGTCCATCCGCGGCATGTGGAGTATGGCTGGCAGGTTACGCTTGTGGTGCATCTCGCCAGCGATCTCATGGGCTAATGCTGTCTTGCCTGTCCTAATATCGCCCATTATCATAACCACTCCCGGATAGGGTATTACAGAGTAGAGGCTGACCTTCCGTGGTGTGGAGAGGATAATCCGGGCATACTCCTCGCTCTTTTGGGCCCGATACCTTTTGAGCTTGTTAGCTTGACTCTCTTTTGGTGCCAAATTCACCTCCTTACTAAAGCTATTCGGATGACGGACAATAATTGGGACATATCGTTTTTGGTATTTTGGGCTTAACTGCCCGGGGAAGGGCCGGTTTGTTGTCCGGCCCTCGGCCTGGATAGTTAAGTCACCATTGCACGCTCATTGGCATAAGCACGTGGATGGTGCCGTTTTGTTTGACGACTCCTGGAGATTGGGCATCTCTTGTCCGCAGTGTGATTGGTCCGCTTGTCCGGGTAAGCAGGTCTTTCAGGTAGTTGGCCTCGAAGGCGATCTTGACTTTGCCCTTCGCCGGCACCTTGACCTCAGTTTCACCCTTGTCCTCGTTCTTTGTGGAGACGACTAAATTGCCACCTCGGGTTTGGAAGCGGGCCGCGTTGTTGTCGGGCAGGGTGATCGAGACCAATTCCAGGGCATCCCTCAGTGCCTTGCTGTCCACGGTGACTGGTGACCCGTTCTTGGGAATGACCTGCTCGTAGTTTGGGTAGGTGCCAGCGGTCGCGTTGGCAGTCAGCACCAGCCCCTCACCGACAAAGCTGATGGTCGGGTTTCCCGCAGGCTGTTTCGGTTTGGCCTTGTGGATTGACACCTTGCCGGGCATCAGCTTCTCAATGAGCTTCACCGCCTTGCTAGGCACTATCGTCTGCTCCAACTGCCCCTTTGCCTTGACCTTTGTTTCCGCCAGTCTAAAGCCATCGGCGGCAGCCAGCAGCACCGCACCCCCGTCGGGAGTAAGGCAGACGCCGTTGAGGACTGGCCTCACATCGTCTTTGGCCATAGCGTAGCTGATTTGCTTCAGTGCGCTGGCTAGGCCAGTTACCTCGACTGCCTTGCCTCTGACCCCCGGCACTGGCGGGAAGTCCTCAGCCTCGTAGCCCTCAAGTGTGGTAGTGGCTCCAGCCTCTATCTTCAAGTGGTTTTTGCCCACCAGAGACAGAGTGACTGTCTCCGCCTTTACCACCTTGAGGAAGGCTTCCAGTGGTCGAGGCGAGACGCTGACTGCCCCCTGCCGGGTGACGGTAGCCTTACAGCTTGCCGTTAGCCCGACTTCCAGATCAGTACCGGTGAGCATTACCTGCCCACCGCCCGCCCGGATGAGGACAGAGGTGCATATCGGCAAAGGATGCTTTGCCGGCACCGCGGACTTGACCTTGCCCAAGGTCTCCAAGAGTGCCCCACGCTGTGTCGTCGCTCGCATAGAGCACCCCCTTATTAAGTTATTTGAGGCTGAACGCCCCACGTCTGAAGGCAAAGTCGCCCTTGCCCCCAGGTTGTCGAACGTTTAGCGTTTCATGCTTCACCTCTATAGTCTTGCCACTTTACGATTGGCATAATAGCCAGCTTCGACCATAGCCAGTTTGTCCATGACCTTTGAGTATGGCTTGTTACGATACTTCTGTATGAGTTCGTAGCACCCACACTCATGGCCAACCCAAATACCAGAACCCCACGTGCGGACTCTTGTTCGGCCTGAGACACTTCGGCCGCAGAATTCGCATGTCATGGCTTTCACCCCCTTATTCAGTTTTACTTAGGCTAATCGACCTGAGGCTGGAGGCAAGGTTATCCCTTGCCCCCAGAGTGCCGGGCGATTAGCTCTTGCCATTCTTCGAGCCGACACGGACGGCAATGACATTGACTTGGTACTTCTCGCCGCCTTCGATAACCTTGCCCTGGCCCCGAAAGCCATCGGACCCACTATTGAAGGTTGCTGGCTTCAGCTCAATGGTGATGGCCGCCTTCTGTAGTATGTTCTGACCTGGCATTGAGTCACCCCCTTTAGTTTATTTCGCAAACCTCAAGCATAGCCGCTTGAGCTTCTTGACCTGTTCTCTAGTGAAGCCTGGGCAATACGTGTCCAGGTTTACCAGTTTTGACTTTGGCAGCTTTTCAGGATCCCGCGTGATAAACTCGGGCTTGAGTTTGTCCTTGCCGTTCTTGTGCAAAGCAATCGTTACCCCCCGATAGGTGACGAATTTGAACGGCTTTGCTGGCCGCTTGCGACGTCGATCCGCCTCGAGCTGAGCCTGGCAGTTACCGCAAAAACCTTGCTCAGTAGAGGCAGGACGGAGGCCGCAAATATGGCACTTGCGAACCTTTACCTTTGTCGCCATACTTCACCCCCTTATTTGATTATTGAGGCTTTTAACCCCACCGCTGGCCGCTAATAACATCAACTAGCGGCCAGATCGTAGAATCAAAAGCATAGCTCCCCCGACCGCCAAAGTCGGGGGAGCTGAACCCGGCGCCATTCTCCATGTAACAGTCCGCCCGTCCGCCACGTCACGGCAGCTCCACCTGGGACTTTTGCAGGCGGAATACTCTCATGGGCGGTAAGGGCCTTCAGGACTTGCTACCGTCCTTGCCAGCGACTAATCACGCGCCCCGCTTGCCCCACGTTGCCCCTACATAGGGACGTGGGAAGAACGCATGGCCAGCTTATGCCGGCCGCACCCTGTACTCTTGGGACTGGGGGGAGTCAACCCCACAGCCATACCATGAGCTACAGCCACCGTGCCAGCAGTCCACCATTGGCGGAGGCGCACTACGGCAATTGCACCCCGATCCCTTAACGTCGGATAAGACGACGACTGATTCGCACGTCGCACGCTAGACTGATTTAGGCCAGTCGGTCCCCGTAGCTTGCCTATCACTACGGCTAGGGCTAGGACTGGGCCTTATCCCGAGAGGTGCGTTTGGAATGCCCTATGCCTGGCGTTCAGGCCGCACGCATCCCGGTATGCCTCTATGTTAGGCTGTCGCGTCAAGTGTCCGCGTCCCCCACCTCATGCTGAGGTCAGCCCCAAGCGTCCCGAGTGTGGGCACGGATTGGGATTACTAGGCCACCCATAGAGGATTGACCTTATACTATGGCTATTCGGACAAGCCATAATATTTGGGACAATAGCAAAGGCGGCCGACTAATCGGCCGCCTTTGCTCCCGCTCACACTTTGGCAATTCGGATAACTGGCTATTATTGGGACAATTTAGCTACGATTTAGCTGTGAGCGATTTTAATTGATTAGCAGTTTATAGCCTTCAGTCTTGGCCCAGCGGTTCAAACGCTTGCGCTCTGTATCGTTAAGAGTACCGCTAGACTTTGGCTTGCCAGCTTTGCGGTTTCTAGGCGCTCCAAGTGGTTTGCCCTGCAATCGCTTTGATACTAGGTATTGTATATCCTTTGGTATCTGCTGCCATAGCGATTCAGCGTCCAGCTTGGCAATTTGCTTTCGCTCAAACTCTACCTCACCGACTACCAGTTCAGCGAGTTCAGTCTCCTCGCCATCACTATTGAGTATCACCTCTGACAGATAGCCTTGGTAGAATTGGCTGTGCAGTTTGTATTTGGCCCACCAGTCCTGCCAGTCCCGTCTAGCGATGGTATAGGCAAATGCTGGATTTCCAGTTCCTGAGTCCAGGACCGCCGTGACTAATTCCTGAAACAAGTCCTGGCGCTCACTGCTAGGTACTTTGCGACTAAAGATATATCCGGCCTCAACTGCCAGCTTTGCATTTATACTGAGATTGTCAAGTTCTTTGGCTGTTGCCTTTACGAGTTCGATGTATTGGTCATCGTCCTCGAAGTTTGGCCCGCCAATAGCAGCTTTGGCGATTTGCTGATAATTGGCTTTTGTGATTATCGTCATTATGTAATACCTCCGGTTTTGTTATTTAACCAATTATCCGAATTGCCAATGTCAATATTCAATTGTTAAGGTACTAAAGCTAAATGGTCTAATACTATTGTCCAACAAAAGGACATTTTGTTGAATTTCAGAATGAACCTATATTTTCATGAAGGATTAAAAATGCCGATTTTTTGGTGATTTCACGAAGGTATGAAAACCGCTGCTGCTGTTAGGGTCACTAGCATACGATACTAGCCATAGAGGGCAGCAAAGGGGTTTGCCCAGGCAGATTCAGAGGCATCTCTGCCTGCCTCAGTGAGACGAAAGAACTTGCGAGGATAGCCTCGGGGATAATTGTCCTGAAAGGCGGAGCGCTCTTTCTTACCGCTTTCTTCTACCCAACCAAGCCTCTGGAGGTTCGAGAAATAAACAACAAAAGAGTGATAGCGGCAACCAGTAGATTTGTAGGGAGTTCGAAGCAAGTATCTTTGCGTGAGCCTTTCTATCCTGTCAGAGGAGATACGGCGCTTGCTGCGCTTTGCCTCTCGTTCTTCTTGTCTGGTGGCTCTATCTACAGCAATTGCCATCAGAAGTGCCTTCTTGTAGTAGTAAAAGATATCCGCTTGGGGAGCGCCGATGTCTGGGTTTATCTCAGGAGAGCCTTCAGGGCCGTTCCCCAGTAGGAATTCTCTGATAAACCATCCGCAGCCAAAGGGCCTGAGGAAACCTCCTCTCGCTGGTCTCAAGGGCAAGTCGTCTAACGGCCTTCTCCTTCCCATAGCCTCTGGTACCAATCCCGGTGCTCGCTTCCTCCCACCTTGCGATATCGGGCAGTGGTGTTGAAGCTTGCATGCCCCAAGTGTTCCTGCAGAAGCCTGAGCGCGTCTCCTGAGTCATCGGTCTTGACTGCGTGAACGGCGAAAGCATCCCTCAACCTGTGCGGGCTTACACCCCTCATCCTACCTGTCTCTGGATTCAAGAGGCGGGGCAGACCTGCCTTTTCGGCACAATCCCTCACTACCTGCCAGGCTCGATACCGGTTAATACCGAAGAGCAGTTTCTTGCCGTGCTGGAAAACAGGGCCACCACGGCGTATATAGTCCTCCAGCATTTGTAGCGTATCTCGGTCAAGAGGTAAGGCCCTCAGCCTGCGATGCTCTGTTTCCCCTTTCACTACCCTTTCTACTTTGTTGCCGCATACAGGACAGAACTGGTGAGTCTTAGCTAGTCTGGCCTGGCAATGAAGGCAAAACAGCCTGGCCCGACTCTTAAGATGTACGATTGTAACTAGGCCTTGGCTCATATCTATATCATCCACGGTCAGCGCCAGAGCCTCTGAAACCCGGCACCCTAAGCGGAATAGGAGCCTGATAAGCAGCCTGTCCCTGACGCAATTGGCCGCCTTCTCCATCAACTTGATTTCCTCTGGGTCAAGGTATGTCTCCACCGATTAAATTACCTTCTCCAATTATGTCGCCAGTGTTTTTAGTCATCTCGTCTGGATAACCCAGTGGCAAAATAGTGTTAAAAATCACTCACAAACTATATTTCGCACGGATCCTGTATCCATGGGATTTAACAATCCTCCGGACAGTGCTCCAATCCACCCAGATACCCTGTTTCCTCAACTCGCGAGCAAGCGCTCGATAGCCGAAACCTTCATCATAGAGACGTAACACCTCTGGTATCATGCCTTCAGGTATAGCCCTAGGCCTACCCGGCTTCTTCCCTGTTCTGTCTATAGTCATTCTTCTTTCTCTCCGTTTCAGCTTTCAGCAGGATGGCCACTACGCGTGAAAATCTTTCCTTAGCATTGGGCACAGTAATATACTGGACCTTAATCACCCAAGGAACTGATCTATCTTGCTTCTGGCGGCCCAAACAAAAAACCTCCAGATGTTGCCATCTCGAGGCTATGGTTTCATGTCACGCTACGATCTTGTCAAAGGCGTGACATTAAACTTTTATGATTTTTGCTCGCCAACCATTTGGAGGCTTAGGCATTTGCCACCCACGACGTCGAA
>Ga0315543_1003304_pt1 | contig 14590 bp, 10 predicted proteins | sample SalMarSW160210MG_2_FD_203098 | JGI IMG/M metagenome (GOLD analysis project Ga0315543, IMG submission 203098) | Salt marsh sediment microbial communities from the Plum Island Ecosystem LTER, Massachusetts, United States - Salt Marsh Sediment SW1601-210 ...
ATCCTGAAGTTTATGCGGCTGAATATATGCGATTACAAGCTTCATATCTAATCACCTACTTTCTGCATAAAACGTTAGACTGAGGTGAATATCTGGAAACCGGCGTAAGCTTCCATGCCATGCTCTCCGATATCCAGGCCACGTAATTCTTCTTCCCGGCTGACTCTCAGGCCGATAGTCACATCAATAAGTTTGAACACGACACCCATAGTTATAACCACAAAAGCAATCGTACTGACGCTGCCAACCATTTGGATTCCTAATTGCATTGGATTGCCGCTGTAAACAAAACCGTCATTTGCAAGGCCCAGAGACTGCTTGCCGAAGATGCCAAGGCATAACGTACCCAAAACCCCACACATACCGTGAACGGGAACGGCCCCAACAGGATCATCAATATGCAGCTTATCAAGCAGTTCGACACCCCTGACGACTACATAGCCTGCGACAATGCCGATAACCATAGCTGCCCAGGGATCGACGAAGGCACACGGCGCAGTGATAGCCACAAGTCCAGCCAAAGTTCCATTCATTGCCATAGACAAATCCGGTTTTCCGAACCTTTTCCAAACTGTTGCCATAGCGGCAATGCCTCCCATCGCCGCTGCCAGATTCGTATTGATCGCAACCCGTGCTATAATTGAGCCATCAGTTACACCAAGCGTCGAACCTGCATTGAAACCGAACCAGCCGAACCAGAGTATGAACACGCCCAATGATGCCAATGGAATATTGTGGCCGGCAAGAACTTTCGGCTTGCCATCAATGCCGTATTTACCTTCTCTTGGTTTCAGGATAGAGGTTCCGGCAAGTGCCGCAAATCCACCGACCGTATGAACCACAGTCGAGCCTGCGAAATCAGCAAAGCCCATATTGCTGAGCCAGCCTCCGCCCCATACCCAATGCCCCACGATTGGATAAATAAAAGCAGAGATAATAAAAGAGTAGATAAGGTAAGCGTGGAATTTCATGCGCTCGGCCATCCCGCCGGCAACGATTGTTGCTGCGGCTCCGCAAAATGCAGCCTGGAACAGCCAGAAAGCATACAAGGGCAAACCATTGACGGTTTCTTCGAGACCGTACAAACACCAACCATTCAAGCCGGCGAAGCCGTTTCCGTCGCCGAACATCAGACCATATCCGATTAAGAAAAAGCCTAACGACGCCATGCAGAAATCCAGAAAGTTCTTGGTCAGAATATTGCATGTATTCTTTGCCCTTATAAAACCCGCTTCTACCATGCCGAAACCTGGCTGCATGAAGAACACCAGAAATGCTCCCAGAAGAACCCAGACAGTATCCAGGCCTTGTTTGATCTCATCAAGGTTCACGCTCTCGACGCCCGCCATTACATTACTATTGAAAGCAGCCATCAGGAAAGAACCTGCCGCACATATTTTCCATATACTAAGTGTAGAATTTCTCTTTTTTACCATCACTTTTACGTCCTTATTGGCCGATCAGAACCAATTAAATTAACAACCCTACAAAACTAACTGACCCTAAAACTACACACAGGCTATAACACAGAGGTTTGCAATTACCATGCCAGATTAATTATATATCCTCAAAATATTTATATATCTCTTTTTCATAAGGGTTTACATGTTTACACAATGATGTTTCAGTATTTTGCAGTATCTACATAATTGTAGATATTAATCGCAAAAGTTACAATAATGTAGTTTTTGTCATTAATAAGGAACAGGCCCCGCCATTACAGGCGAGGCCTATTCATCGGCCCAAAGGGCGCGAAGTGATGGTCGCATTAGGTTGTCTTGGAGCTATCCTATGGCCTTGCTGCCAACCTCGCCTGTACGTATCCGTATGCACTTGGCCAGTTCCAGGACAAATATCTTGCCGTCTCCGATCTGTCCCGTCTTTGCACCTTCAATGATGGCATCGATCGTTGTATCGACGAACTCTTCATTAACTGCTATCTCGAGTCTGACCTTCTTTAGCAAGTTTACCTCGAAGTCGACGCCTCGGTAGCTTTCGTGATAACCTTTCTGTTCCCCACAGCCCAAGGCGTTTGTTACTGACATCTTGAACACTTTATTCTCATAGAGTGACTTCTTAACGTCCTGGAGTTTGTGCGGCTGAATATATGCTACTATTAGTCTCACTGTACTATCTCCTAAATTACAAATTAAACATTATGTGGTTGTGAAGATCTGAAATCCTGAATAGGCTTCCATCCCATGCTCACCGATATCGAGCCCTTTTAGCTCTTCTTCAGGAGTCACGCGAAGTCCGATTGTCTTGCTGATCGCGTAGAACAATATCAGCCCGAGACCGAATGCCCATACAAAAGCTGTTCCGGCACCCAGGGCCTGCACACCCAGTTGCTTCAAACCGCCGCCATAGAACAGGCCGCTCTCCATATTGAATAGACCAGCTGCCAGTGTACCCCAGAGACCACAAACTCCGTGAACACTTACGGCACCAACCGGGTCATCGACTTTCAGAACGTGGTCGATGAACAGCACGCTGGAAACCACTAAGACACCACAGACAGCGCCGATAACGATCGCACCGACAGGGGTAACTCCATCGCATGGAGCCGTGATGGAGACAAGCCCTGCAAGTGCGCCGTTAAGTGCCATTGAAGCATCGGGCTTTTTCATAATCACCCAGGACACACACATCGCAACAATCGCCCCAGCGGCTGCAGACAGATTCGTCGTTACAGCAATGTAGCCGATCGAACCATCTCCGACTGTCGTGCTGCCCGGATTGAAGCCGAACCAGCCGAACCAGAGGATGAAAACGCCCAGTGCCGCCAGCGGTATGTTGTGGCCAAGTATTGCTTTTGGTTTTCTGTCAGGTCCGTATTTGCCGATACGAGGCCCTAAAATAATCGCTCCGGCAAGAGCCAGCCATCCACCTATCGAATGGACAACCGTCGAGCCGGCGAAATCCAGAAATCCGAGCTTCTCGAGCCAGCCGCCGCCGTCGAGCAGACCTCCCCATGCCCATGAACCGAAAATCGGGTAGATGAACAGGGTTATAAAGAAGCTGTAAACCAGGTAACCTACAAACTTCGTACGCTCGGCCATCGCTCCGGAGACAATCGTCGCTGCCGTTGCTGCAAACACCGTCTGGAAGATCAGGAACGTCCAGTTCCAGTCGGCGCCCGGCTCAACTCCGCTAAGGCCAAACAATGTAGTCCCGAACAGTCCGTTCGTTTTACCGAACATCAGGCCGAATCCTATCAAAAAGAAGGCGATTGTGCCGACGGAAAAGTCCATCAGATTCTTCATCAGAATGTTTACTGCGTTTTTTGCGCGGGTGAAGCCGGCCTCGACCATTGCAAAGCCCGCCTGCATAAAGAAGACAAGGAACGCAGCAATACATGTCCAGACAATGTTTATGTTCGTTTGAAGTTCTTCTTTGATCGTTTCAACGCTGCTGCTTTCAGCCGGCGCTGCAATAACCGCCACAGGAGTCAACAACGCGATTAGAACCAGGAAAACTATATATAATCGTATCTTCCTCATTTTTTGCCTTTCGTAAAAAATTGTCTCTTAAAACTCTTTCGAAAAACCGACACCGGCATACCATGTGTCGTTACTACCGTAAGTATTTGGCGAGCGAATCTCATCGCTCATCAGTGTTACGTAATTCACACTCGGCGTGACAGTAAAGCCTGCAACCTCGAATGGAAAGGCCGCCGAGAGCACCAGATCGTTCATTGCCGATTTGTGAGAGCCCCAATATAACTCGTTGTAACCACCGCTGCCCCAACCAATGCCGGCACTAAGGTCCACTCCGATCCCAGAACCTGAGCCCAGTTCAATTACGTTCTCAAAGCTGTGCCCGATACCAAATGAGATATACGTACCGTCGGCCTCATCCACATCGTGATAAACCGTTACGGATGGACTGGCCGGAACGTCAAGACCAAAGCCCCAGTAAATCTCCCATGTATCGTCGACGCCGCTGGCGGGAAAATCATAGTAAATCACGCCGACCGAATAGCTAAGAATATCGACGCCGGGAATCTTCCCGGAGTAGTCGAGCGCCAAGTCTACCTCACTGAATTCACCTTTATAGCCATTCTCATCGGTCAGGTCGAGATTTCCCCAGACTGATGCCGTCAGATCCTTGTAGCCGATGCTGGCTCCAGGCTGCAGCACCCAATCATCGACCAGGTTCTGTCCGCGCCAGACATACTTGCTGAACAAATCAGCAGATGCTCCAATACTAACTTCATCTTCGGCCTTCAACGTTCGATTGCTCATTAACATCGCCAAACACATTACCATCATTGTGCATTTGATCTGTTTCATTTTAATCAATCTCCTAAAAATACAATTTACCGATCAAATTACTTACACTTACTTAGACTTACCAAACAGCAAACCTAATATTGGTATACACAATTACTGTGCCACAATAGATATATTTTTTTAAAAATAATGTAAGTGCTGTATGGGAAATGTGATAGCGTGTTATACGTGGCCAAGATCGGCTTGACAGAAATCTACATTATTGTAGACATATACTATTAAGGCCACATTATTGTAGGTTGCTTGCGTTTCAGATGTATTTTGGATGGATGTTGTATTTCTTGATTTTATAGCCTAAAACGCGTTCGCTTATTGCCAGATCTCTTGCGGTTTTTCGCTGTTGGCCGTCGAATTTCTTAAGGGCGTCTACAATAAGTTCCCTTTCCTTATTTTCGATTATCTCGGTCAGGGAACGCTTAGCCACCGCTCCGTCCTTCTTTATCATTTGAAGCGAAGGCGGCAGATGCTCGGAGCGTATGACATCGTCATTGCATAGCAACACTGCCCTCTCGATACAGTTTTCAAGCTCTCTTATATTGCCCGGCCAGTGATATCTTGTCAGCATATCAATCGCAGGTGTTGAAATGCGGGAAATGCTCTTATTGTTCTCGGCTGCTATTTTTTCAAGGAAGTAGTCCGCCAGCAGCATGATATCATCTTTTCGGTCTCGAAGCGGCGGCATATAGATAGGAAATACGTTGATTCGATAGTACAGGTCCTCGCGAAAGAAGCCTTCTTTTATCTGCTCTTCGAGGTTTTTATGGGTCGCAACGACTATTCTGACATTTGTTTTTATTGTCTCCATGCCGCCTACCCTCTCGAACTCTTTAAACTGGATGACTCGCAGCAACTTGACCTGCAGATTCAACGAGAAATCGCCGATCTCGTCGAGAAATAAAGTGCCGCCGTGGGCCCTTTCGAACCTGCCCAGCTTTCTTTCTGAAGCTCCGGTAAAAGCTCCCTTTTCATGCCCGAAAAGCTCGCTTTCCAGCAAAGTATCAGGCAGAGCAGTACAATTTACCTTCACAAACGGCTTATCCGAACGAAGGCTGTTGTAATGAATCGCGTGGGCAACAAGGTCTTTTCCCGTCCCGCTTTCACCACGAAGAAGAACCGTTGCGTTGCTGTTGGATACCTGCTCAATAAGCCGATACACCTCTTTCATTGCGTTACTTGTGCCGACCATATTGTGTATATTGAAGTGATTTTTCAGCTCCCGGCGCAGGCGTACATTTTCTTCGCTGAGCTGCTTGCGGTCAGACTTCACAAGCTTGTTAAGCTTGACTGCCTGGGCCACCATCGTGGCGATAACGTTTAGCAACCTGACGTTGGCATCAAAGTCATTTTTCGGGTCGGCCTGCTTATCGACGCTCAAAGCGCCAATCGTTTTGCCTTCCAGCTTGATTGGAACGCAGAAAAAAGCAATTTGCTTGCCCTTCTCCTGTTTTCGAGACCTTGTTTTATGCAGGAAACGCGGATCCTTGGAGATGTCCGGCACGATAATTTCCTTGCCGCTCTGAACGACGAGCCCCGTAATGCCTTCGCCAACCTTGTAGCTGGCCATGTTCTGGGATTTCTTGCTCAGTCCGTGGGCTAACCTGACATTAATTGTCTCAGTATCCGGGTCCAGCAGAGTAATCGTTCCCCGCCGCAACTTAAGGTGAGTATCGAAAGACTTGAGTATAGACGTTAACGTCTTTTCAAGGTTAAGCGACTCGGCCAGGGCCTTGGATATATCGCTTAAAAGCTCTACTTCTTTGGCAAGTTTCGCTTTCATAACTAACCTTTCGTCAAGAATACATGATGCCGGCAGGATAACAAAATTGTAGACTCATTGCAAGTAAATACAATTATGTCTTTCTAAAAAGAGTTATGAGCTTGAGGGAGAGATATGGCAAATGCATCCGGCTGCATTTTTATGCCATCATGTAAGCTTTTTTGGTATGAAGGATTCTGTTGTTTAGCGACGAGTTTGCAGCATTTTAAACGTATCTTCGCCGCCGTTTATCAGATGAACCAGCGGCTGCGGCCTGTCAACGCCTTCGATGAAATTCGGCCGGGCCGCCCAGGGCGTAACGCTCAGCACACCAGTCAGATCCATCCAGTGCTGCAGCCGGGCCACCGGTAGATCCCAGGTCATGTGAAAATGATTGGCCGGCGGATATTGCTTGTACTCGACCATGCTCGCATATTTTGGCACGACAAACGTGTGTGGCCATATAGTTGTCGTCAATTCACACATCGCCTTAGCGAGTTTTGCCGGCACTTCGGTAGTGTGCGCCTCGTCCCAGATAATACTGAACAATCCGTTCATACTGCTATAGGCACATCGGGCGGCAATACCTTCGATCCCTGCGGGCGTCATGAACGTTACCGAATTGCCGCCACCGGGAAAGTAACCGGGGTCGGCCAGAGGCATTTGAACACTATCCATAATCTTCTTGATGGATGTACCGGGTTTTTGCGCCCAATCGAACGCCGCACTGCCGGAGTTGTCACCGTCTACGAGGCCCTTGTTGTACCAGTCGGCCTTCTTATCCAGCGACTTGACTCCGATTTTCTTAGCTAATTCTTTTATCTCCCACGCTTCCCAGACCTTTCTAAAGTCCATGAATAAAGGCGGATTTCCGCCGGACAGGTACGTAATGAACAGCATCGTCAAAAGTCCCTGCGCATCTGCTTCGGTAGCGTACGGCAGGGGGGCTTTTCGCCCGTTGTGGTCGAAGGTCGAGTTGAACAGGCTTTCCATTACATCGGCGACCGGCAGGGGGATGCCCCGCATGTCGCTGCCCCATTCTAATTGGCTCATGAATCCGCCGCCGACGGCATTCAAATCCGCCATCAGGTCGCGCACTATAAGATACATCGCCAGCGACTGGTTGAACCGTTCGCTGTCGGCGTCGTCACGAAGCTCCAGTCGCTTGCCGACGTGCCTGTTAATCCAGCCTCGCAAGTCCTTGAGTTCCTTTTCCTTATAAGCCTTCTTCTTTAGCATATCGGCCAGGAGCTTCATATCCAGGCGAGTGATTTCGATGCCGAATGTATTCCTCGTCGGGATAATATGTGCAAGGGCGGTTTCCATACCCATCGAATCGTGGCCGAGCACAACAACCCTTCGGCCGCGCAGGGCGACTGTAGTCACAGCGGCATAACACCAGTCAATAAGATTCTTCGCCGTCTGGTCGGTCATCTTCGGATTGCTGCCGGTATCCGGCCATGTACCAACGTTCAGAGCGGACATTCGACCGTACTGAGCAAGAGCGCCATTGAGGGCATGGGCATAAACTACACCCGGCTTCGGGCCGCTGTTGCCGCAGGTGATATTGATGGGAGTGTCGGTTGGAAATTGCTGGAGCAGCGAAATCGCAGTAAGCTGCGGAAACGCCCACGTATCCGGCACGCAAACCAGAATATCAACGCCTGCCTTGCGAAACTGCTGAGCGACAATATCGGCCTGCGCCTCACCGTCAACCAGCACGGTCGAATAAACCACAGGCACCGGCGTCTTATCCGGCAAAACCACCGACCCGCTGATAGTATCAGCCGCCATCCTTGCAATATTCTGACAACGAGTCCGGCTCGCCTGGTCAATCCGAGGATCGCTCGTAGCAAAAACTCCAATTACCGGTACCTTAGGCGTGGCTTTTCTTATGTTCGGCAGATGTTTCGCTTCAACTTTCTGAGCCATTTCAAACGCTCCTTCCCACCTTCTACAAAATTCAGCATTCAGGACTTAAGACCAAACGTGGATGTGTCTTCCAGCATTTTTTTAACGAAGTCGAGGAACTGGGCGGCGTAGGCGCCGTTGGCGACTTTGTGGTCCACGGAGATGGTCATGTTCATCAGCTTGCGGACCATGATATTGCCGTTGTCGGGCACGCAGGTGTCGGAGATTTGGCCGATGCCTAATATGCTGCACTGGCCGGGCACGACGATTGGGATGAAGTTGTCGATCCCGAACGCACCGAGATTGCTGACGGTAATACAGCCGCCTTCGACATCTGTCGGGGCCAGTTTATTGCTTCGCGCTCGCTCGATCAGGGCCTGGCTGTCCAGTGCGATCTGCCGGACGTCTTTTTTATTGACGTCCTTGACAATCGGTGCGACCAGTCCGTCCGGAACTGATATTGCCAGGCCGATGCCGATTGATTCTGCCAGCCGGATTTCTTTGCCTGAGAGCTGGCCGGTCATAATCGGATATTTTTCAAGACCCGTAGCGACCGCTTTCAGGAGAAAATCATTGTAAGAGAGCTTCACGTCTCCGGTTTCATTTAATTTGGTACGCAACTCGACCAAATCGGTTATATCCGCTTTTATTGTCAGGTAGAAGCACGGGATTTCCTGCTTGGATTTGAGCATTTTCTCGGCCGTGATTCTCTGCAGCCGGTTAACCGGTATTCTCTGGCCTGCTTTGGCCTCTGCGGCGGTAGCTGTCGGAGCAGCGGGTGCGGCTGGTTTTGCAGAAGCAGCTTTTTGGACGTCCTGCTCAATAATCTTACCGGCCGGGCCCGTGCCGGTTACTTTCGCCAAATCCACGCCGATGTCCGCGGCAAGTTTCTTCGCTCTTGGTGAGGCCATTATTCTGCCTGCCGGCTTAGCCGACTCGGCTTTAGCTGGTTCGGCGGCGGGAGTTGCTTCGGCAGTCTGCACGGCTTCCGCCGGCGCGGGCGCGGCGCCCGATAGCGAACCGACAAAGCTCTGCGGCACATCTTCATCCCTGGCACCGAGGACCAAAACCGGCGCCCCGACGGGCAGTGTCTCATCGACTTTGGCAAGAACGTACTTAACAAAACCTTCGGCTGGCGATTCCATCTCAAGGGTTGCCTTGTCCGTCTCTATCTCGAAAATTACATCACCTTTTTTGACCTCGTCACCGACGCTGACCAGGCAATTGACAACGGTTCCTTCTTCCATTGTTTGCCCGAGCTGTGGTAGTCTTACTTCTTTTGCCATTTATGAAATCCTCAATTTTTTTCGTTACATGTCATCCTGAGTAATAGTGGTGTGTGGCAACCTCAAGCGAAGCTTGGGGATGACCATCCCCATCACGATAAGGAAATCGTGATGAGGCTGCCACACGTCCAGTTACTTTTTACCAGTTAATCAGTTAACTTCTTTACAGCTTCAACAATTCTTTCGATGCTTGGGATGCTCGCAAGTTCCAGCGGTTCGCTCATTGGTGGCGGTACATCGGCTGCCGCGAGATTCACCGGGGCCGCATCAAGGTAATCGAAGCCGTGCGAGCCGTCGCTGAATTCGTATTCCATATATTTCCCGGCGATTTCTCTGCCGGCGCCGCAGGTGCAGAAACCTTCGCTGACCGTAATCAGCCGGCCAGTCTTGCGGACCGACTCGGCGACCGTATCGATATCCATCGGCTTGAGCGTTCGCAGGTCGATGACCTCGGCGTCGATGCCATGCTGCTCGGCGAGAATTTTAGCCGCCTGAAGCGACCACATCGCCATTCTGCTGTAGCTGACGATAGTCGCGTCGTTACCGGATTTCTTGATATCCGCCATGCCCAGCGGGATAATATAATCGCCTTCGGGGATCGCGCCCAATTGGCCGTATGTCGCTTTGTGCTCGATAAATACGACCGGGTTGTCGCTGCGTATGGCGGCTTTGAGCAGGCCTTTCGCATCGTAAGGCGTCGAGGGCATGACGACATAAAGTCCCGGCGTGTGCATGAGCCAGGCTTCGAGCGATTCGGAATGGTGAGCGGCGATACATCTGCCGACACCGCCTTCAGTTCGCAGAACCATGGGCACTTTCGCTTTGCCGCCGAACATGTATCGGTTATAAGCTCCGACGTGGACGAGCTGGTCCATCGCGATTGTCACGAAGTCGACGTACATAATCTCCGCGACCGGCCTCATCCCGCGAAGTGCAGCACCAACGGCCGAGCCGGCAATCGCCGCTTCGGAGATCGCCGTATCGATGACTCTTTCGGTGCCGAATTCGGTCAGCAGGCCGCGAGTTGCCTGATAAGCACCGCCGTAGAGACCGACATCTTCGCCCATGACGATGACATTTTTGTCCCTTCGAAGCTCGTCGGCCTGGGCGGCTGAAACGGCCTGGCCGATAGTCATTACTTCCATGCCGAACTTCGACTTAATTTCGTTGCTTGCTTCTTCGGTTGCCGCTTTTTTTGTTTTGGCAGTGGACGAAGCAAGCGCAGCTTCGAAGGCAGCCGTTGCTTCGGTGACTTTCGCCGAAGCTGCTTTATCGGAAGCGACCAACTCCGCCGGGTAAGTCTCCTCGACGTAGACATCTTTTGCTAAATCGGCGGTGTTCGGCCAGGGGCTGTCTTTGCCGAACTGTGTCGCCGCTTCGATCGCTGCAAAGGCCTTGTCCTTAATTTCATCCAACTGCTCCTGCGTGCAAAGCTTATCGCCGAGCAGTTTATTGCTGAGAACGGTAATCGGGTCGCGCTCGTGCCAGGCCTTTTCCTCGGCCTTGGTTCGATAGGCACGCGGATCGCTACGGCTGTGACCATACCAGCGATAGGTTTTGGCCTCGATAATCATCATCTGGGTATTTTTTCGTGCGTTTTCAACGGCGGCTCGGACTGCAAGAAAAACGCCAACTGTATCCTGGCCGTCAATAATCATCGCCGGCACGTCATAAGCGGCGGCTCTTTGTGCTATATCCTCGATATTACTTGCGCGGACCGCTCCTTCGATTTCGCTGCCGGAGAACGGCACGCTCATTCCGTAAAGATTATTCTCGATAATTGCCACGAGCGGCACGGCTAAAGTCGATGCCATATTCATTGCTTCATGAAAACTGCCGGTGTTGGTGGAACCGTCGCCGAAAAATGAGAGAACGACCTTGCCGGTATCTCTATATTTCTCCGCCAGTGCCGCACCGACCGCCGGGGCCTGATTGCCGCCGACGATGCCGGTCGAACCGAGATTGTTGCATTTATCGACGTCGGCGATGTGCATCGAGCCGCCTCTGCCCTTGCAGTAGCCGGTTTCTTTGCCCATCAGCTCGGCCATCATCTGGTTCCAGTGGTTCTGGCGCTGCTCTTCGCTGTCTGCGTATTTGTTGCCGATCGCTCCGCAGTGGCCGTGGCCTCGGTGGGTAGAGCCGATAACATCTCCCCGCTCAATCGCGGCGATGGCACCGACTGCGACTGCTTCCTCGCCGGCGTAAAGATGTGAAGCGCCTTTGATAATATTTTGGCCTAAAAGATCGAACACCTTCTCCTCGAAAAAACGAATCTCGTGAATCGTCCGAAGCCAGTCGGTTACATCCTCAAGGCCAACGATCCCATCTTTAATAAGGTCTTTTACCTTCGGGGCCGGTGTATTTCGAGTATCATCAATAGCAAAACCCATTATTCAAATCTCCTGTAAAATTCAATTTTAGAGGGCAAAAACCCCGGAATTGCCACGCCGATAGCATTAAAAAGCGATATTATAGCATATCATGTCTCAGAAAAGCAACTGTAGGATTCCCATTTTGATTCTTTTTTACAGCATCGGCAGTTTCAGGGCAAGCAATTTTGCTTGATGGCCGGGCGGCGAGTACATACAATCATGCCGTCACTCCGGTTGTCCGGCCATGATCCAGCCGGATTGATGAGAGTTTGAAATCTACAATATCAGGGCTGAAAAATGGGAAATGAAGTAATCTTCACACGGAGCGGGTCGATGGTAATGCCGAAAATTCAGTATTATTTGTTTTTCGTTTCCTGCCTGATTCTTGCCGGCGTTTCGATTTCGGCCGGCGAGAATCCTCGAACCGGACCTTCCGTCGATTTTGACCATGGCCGGCTTAAAGTTTCGGATAATAAGCGATTTATTGTCCATGAGGATGGGACACCTTTCTTTTATCTCGGCGATACCGCATGGGAGCTTTTCCACCGGCTCGACCGCGACGAAGCGGAAAAATATCTCGAAATACGAAGAAAGCAGGGCTTTACCGTGATTCAGGCCGTGGTGCTTGCCGAGTTGGATGGACTCAACACGCCGAATGCTAACGGCGACAGGCCTTTGAAAGATAACAAACCAACGAAGCCAAATGAGGCCTATTTCAAGCACGTGGACTGGATTGTCAACAAGGCTGCTGAGAAGGGAATCTATATCGGCATGCTTCCCACCTGGGGTGACAAAGTGACAAAGGCATGGGGCAAAGGGCCGGTCATTTTCACCATTGACAATCTCGATGATGTGCGAGCTTACGGTGGCTTTCTCGGTGCTCGCTATAAAGACAAGCCCAACATTATCTGGATTCTGGGTGGCGACCGCATCGCCGACAATGCCGAGCAAATCTGGCGGGCGATGGCAAAGGGCATCAAAAAGGGCGATCAGGGTCGGCATCTGATGACCTATCATCCGCAGGGCGGCAATTCCTCGGCAAAATGGTTCGGCAATGATGATTGGCTCGATTTCAATATGCTCCAGTCCGGCCACGACCGGTTTGACAGACCGAACTATGAGCCGGTATCGAAAGATTATAACCGCAAGACCGTCAAGCCGTGCTTAGACGGCGAGCCCCGCTACGAGGACCACCCCGTCAACTGGGATCCGAAGAACGGCTGGTTCGGTGACTTCGACGTCCGGCAGGCGGCGTATTGGTCGCTCTTCGCCGGGGCGTTCGGTCATACTTACGGCTGTCACGACATCTGGCAGATGTACGCCCCCGGCCGACAGCCTATCTCTTCGGCACGGAACAACTGGTACGATGTGCTGGAACTGCCGGGCGCCTGGGATATGATGCACGTTCGAAATCTGATCGAGTCGCGTCCATTTATAACTCGCGTGCCGGATCAGTCGCTGATTGCCGGAGAACCCGGCAGTGGTCCCGAACATATCCAGGCAACCAGGGGCGAGGATTATGCCTTTATCTATTTACCCTATGGCCAAAAGATCACCGTCGTCCTCGCAAAGATTTCCGGCGAGAAAGTCCGGGCCTGGTGGTTCGACCCGCGCACAGGCAAAGCCGAAGCAGCCGGCACGTTTGACAATCAGGGCACACGGCAATTCGATCCGCCCGGCGAGACCAAAAGGGGCAACGACTGGGTCCTCGTGCTGGACGATGCGAGCAAAGATTACCCTCCGCCCGGCTTTTGAGCCGACACGAAATCCCGATGGCCTGAGGTAAAACAACAAACATTTCTTATGTACGGCAGGAATTATATCACTGCCCGGCAGTCTACCTGGTTAAGCGTCTTCGCTTTCCCGCTGTTCTTTATCGCTTTTAACCTGGCTCATCGCAGCCAGTCCGCCTATCGCTCCCAGATTCATTGTTTCCAGTGCGGAGCTGGGCACAATAATCATTGATCCTTTTTCTTTCAGGCCCTCGAACAGCATATTCATACCGCGAAGGTGCATTGCTCCCGGGTTCGATTCGTACTGCTTGGCGGCCTGGACGAATTTTTCGGCGATTTCAGTTTCTGCGGTTCCGAGGATAATGCGTGAGTGACGCTCCCGTTCGGCCTGGGCTTCCTTGGACATTGCGTCTTCGAGGTCCTTGGGCAGAATGATGTCACGAATTTCCACGGACTGGACTGTTATGCCCCAGGGGTTGGTTTTTTCGTCGAGGATCTCCTGGAGTCTCTTGCCGAGCTTCTCGCGGTGGGTCAGCAACTCGGATAGCTGATGTGTCCCGATGATGTCACGCAGCGCGGTCTGGGCCGAAAGGACGATGGCAAGGTAGAAGTTTTCGACTTCGAGGATGGCTTTCTTGGCGTCCCAGACCATCCAGAAACAGATGGCGTCAACGTTGACGGGAACCGTATCCTTAGTGAGAGTGGACTCCGAGCTGAAGTCCGTCGAGCGTATCCGCATATCGACGGACCGGACGACACTTTCGATGATCGGGATGATAAAGAATGGGCCGGGACCTTTGAGAGAACGGAATTTGCCAAGTCGCAGAACGACGGCACGTTCCCACTGGTTGGCGATCTTGATGCCGAAAAAGCATATATTCGCAACCAGGGCAGTGACAATAATGATGTAGACATTCCACTGCTCCCATGTACCTTCGATGAGCCTGTTGAGGCAGGCCCCGGCCAGCACGACGACAGCGGCGGCAAGAGCGGCGACCCAGTTCAGGGATACTGCTTCGGCTTCCAACTGGGTCGTTGCCTTGTACTCACGAGTGATGTTTTGCATGGTGACATTGGTTTTTCTTCTTTCAGCCATTTTCGAGTCTCCTTTGCATATGAGTAACGATTTCTCTAAGAGTAAAACCGTATTGATTGCCGCGAGCGACAAGTTCGTCACAGATTTGTCGCAGCATACGTTTCTTCTCGTCATCCCCGATTTTGACCTTTTGGTCGCTGACGA
>Ga0315543_1003309_pt1 | contig 14576 bp, 14 predicted proteins | sample SalMarSW160210MG_2_FD_203098 | JGI IMG/M metagenome (GOLD analysis project Ga0315543, IMG submission 203098) | Salt marsh sediment microbial communities from the Plum Island Ecosystem LTER, Massachusetts, United States - Salt Marsh Sediment SW1601-210 ...
TCTGATCCTTGACTTTAACTTGATGTCGTTCTTGACCTGGAAGAACGCTTGACTGGTAGTGAGTGTGGGGGTAGTGTGTCGCCCATTTATCGTCATGGTAGTATGCTCCAGTTTTCCAATCCGCAGTCGCATTTCTGACCGATGACTCGCAGGGCCTTGTCGTATTCTGCAAGCGCGTTCTGGTAATCCTTGTCCTCGACGTAACGGTCACCCTGTTCGATGTAGTTGGCATAGGACGAAGAAGGGATAGCGATGGCACTCTTGGTCATTATGCGGATGGCCGTTCTTGCTTGCTCCACAGCCTGCTCGTAGCTGTCCTTTCTGGCGCTGGCGGTTCCTGCTTTGACGTAGGCGGCGAACAACCATCGCGCTGAGTTGTACCCGCCATGGATGGCAATGCTAGTGGCTTGGCGATAATACTGTTCGGCCTGGGTGTAATCACCAGCAGCGATGGCCGTGTCCCCCTGTTGCATCAAGCTATCGTACTGTTGCTGGAAACTGCCTTCCGCAGCGGAAGGTGCGGTGGAGTCATCAATCTCCGTCTGGGCGACCTCGGTGTCCCCTCCGGCTGTCTTCAGCAAAGCGGCTGCATTACCATCAGCATAGTCTGGCCTTTGCTCGTGCACCCACTCCAGTGCCGCGATGGCCCCTTCCACGTCGCCTTGCGCCAGCCGGGTCTGCCCCTCCAGATAGCTCTTGGCCAGTGCCGTCTCCTGCATGGCCTCGGGCTGCTGAGGTTGCAGTGCAAGTGCCTTCTGATACAGATCCTGGGCTTCATGTACAGCCTCGCTCTCCCCTTTAGTGGTCTGTACCAGGCTGATGCCTAGTTTAAGGTAGCACTCAAATAGATGCTCGGTCACACTCTGTTTCTGGTACTCCGTATCCAGATTCGTCAGAGTCTCGTAAGAGCTAATGGCCTCTTGCCAGTCACTGGCATGATAGGCTTCCTCGGCTTCGTCAAACAAGATGCTCAACTGCTGTTGTTCCTGTACGTGCGCTTGCTGTGCTTGCACGCCTTTATAGCCTGGGTCCTGTTCAATGATGGCTCCTAGTATGCGCAAGGCTTCGTCCCAATCCTGTCGGGCTATGGCCTGTTGTGCCTGGGCATAGCTCTCGGCCAGAGCGGCCTTCCTTTCCACCTCCGCAAGCCCTTCTTGTGCCTCTTGATTGGTGGGATCTTTGGCCAGAAAAGTGCGAAAGGCTTCCTCTGCTGCCACATAGTCTCGCTCGGCCAGATACTGGTAGGCCTGTTCCAACTGCTGAGCCTTCTGCAATTCCTGTTGCTGTAATGCCTTCCCCGGTTCCACCCAGTGACCATAAGCCCACCGCAAGCCCATGCCGAGAGCCACGATGAGGCTTAGGATTATCAGGATCAGAGCCGGGCGCTTGACAGCCTGGAGCCTGAAACGCTTGGGTTTTGGTTTGTCTTGGTCCAGAGAGGCTTTCAAGCGCGTCTCTTCCAGGAAGGCTCTGGCTTCGGCATGATCAGGGCAAAGCCGCAGCACGTCTTGGAATCCGGCAAGAGCATCCTGCCACTCGCCGTTCTGAAAGTGCAATAGGCTCTGTTGGTACACGGCGTCAGTGTCTGTCTGTGAACCTGCTTCTAGCGACGCTATGCTTTGCAAAGATTCTGCTTCCACGTATTCACCCTCTTTCGAGTTCAGATTCATTGGGCCAACCCGGCAAAGGTGTGTATCAGAACCGGGATGGCAGGGCCAATGGTCACGGCCAGCACTGACGGGAAGATCATGAAGATCAGGGGAAAGAGCAGCTTGGTCGGCACTTTGCGCGCCTCCTGCTCTGCCCGCTGCCAACGGCGCGTACGCATCTGTTCAGATTGAGTGTGCAACACGCTGGCAATACTGAGCCCGAACTGGTCCGCTTGTACCAGGACGGCCACAAAACTGGATATGTCAGGTACGCCTGTGCGCATGACCATGTTTTGCAGTGCTTCGCGCCGGCTCATCCCAATGCGTATTTCGGCAACAACTTTGCCAAATTCAGTTCCGATGGCATCTTGCCACTTCTGGCTGATCTTAAGCATCGCTGAGTCGAGGCCAGCCCCTGCATCCACGCATATTGTAAGCATATCCAGGGCATCTGGCAAAGTGCGGACTAGTTGCACTTTGCGCCGGCGCACGAGTGAGCCCAGCCAGAAATCCGGTAAAAGGAACCCGACCACGCCTACTATGGCAGCAAGGAGCACTGTTGGGAGTAATCCTGCCCTGCGCGCCGTGAGCCAAGAGAGAACCCCAACCCCAGCCAACATGCCGCTGAGCAGTTTTACGCCAAGGAAATCCAGCACCGTCAAACCGTACGGATAGTTAGCCCGAACAAGATTTTGCCGCAATTTCTCAATATTGTGTGAGGGAGCAAGTCGGCCCGCCGCCCGTATCTGTTTGCGAAGCCAAGGTCTTAGCACTCGATCCAAGAAAGGCAGCTCGAGCTCTGCACCTTCCAATGGGTGCAGGCTGGCAACCAATCGCTCCAGACGTCGTTGAGGCGTCTCGGTTCTCCTCAGTTTGAGCAGGCCCCAGTAGACGATGCCGCAACTCAGGCTTACCAGGAACCCTACGCCCAAGGGAAGATGAAGCGGATTCATTGATTCCTCCTGTGCTTTCAAACGTCGATGGTGCCCAGTTTGCTCATAACAAGGTAGCCCATCACTAGGAGCACGGCGGCACCGATAGGGATGAGCAGAGTCGGGCCCGGCATGAATAAGCCGCCCATGTACTTTGGATTCAAGATGTAGAGAATCAGGCCCAGGCCAACCGGCAGCGCGGTTAGGACGTAGCGAGTCATAGTGTGTTGGATGGTTAACGTGCGCAACTGTCCCTTCAGGCGGACCCGCTCAGTGATGGTATCGCTGATGGCTTCCAGGATCGTAGCTAGATTGCCCCCAACTTCGTATTGTATGGCAATAGCGGTGACCACCAGATCGAGATCATCGCTGCGGATCCGACGCACCAGGTTAGATAGGGCTTGCCCGGTGGACACGCCCAGGCCAACCTCACGCACAACGCGACCAAACTCCTCGGACACAGGGGGGGGCATTTGTGTCGACACTGTGTCCATGGCGATCGTCATGCCGTATCCACTGCGCAGAGAGCCGACCAGCAATGTCAACACGTCCGGCAGTTGTCCCTGAAAGGCAACCAGGCGCTGTCTTTGCCTCCTGCTCAGGTAGAGGCCAGGCAGGAAGAAGCCAACTATTGCACCGATCAAGGCAAGAATAAGTTGCCGTGAAAGAGCCAGTGCAAGCAAGAAGAGCACGCACACGCAGGCAATGTTTATTAAGGTGTATTCTTGAACGGTCAATGGCAGGTTGGCGCGTGCCAACGCAGTCTTCAGCGACGAGGCGAAAGCCTGGCCGGAGATGAAGCGATTTAAGCGCCTGGCGAGACGTTTTGGCTTCTTCTCCTGGCCCGTCTCGGCTTCCGTACTTCCGGTGGCTGGCAAGGGTGCGAAGGCGCCTAGCCGATCCTTGACAGAATCTCTAGTGCTAATGATCTGGCCTAGTCCTATAAAGAACCCAATGATGGCGATGCAGACTAGACACGCAGTGGCAACAGCCAATATCAGCATGCTTATCCTCCAAGTCCGGTCAGGCTTGCATACCAGCTCGCAATGCCCTGGCCATAGAGCAGAGTGACCATGCTCCCGGCGACGAGATAAGGAGCATAAGGCATATACTGCTTGGGCTGTCGCACCCGTGCAAGCATCAGCAGGGCTGCCGCCAATCCTCCCAGAACAACGCCCAAGGTCAGTGCCTGCAAGACCCACGGGAACCCGGTCATCATTCCAATCAAGGAGGCCAGTTTGACGTCGCCTAAGCCCAAGGCGTTACGCCGTGCCAGGGCAAGGAGCATAAAGATACCTCCGCCTACGCCTGCTCCCCACAATGCTGCCGCCAGCCCCGGAGTGGGTTGCAAGACGTTGAATCCCAGTGCCAGCACCATACCAGACCCTACAAGGATATTGGGAATCAAACTGTGCTCCAGGTCAATCGCCGCGATGAGCAGCAGCAGGCCACAATACACTACTTCGATAACAAGAGTGAAACTCCAGCCGTACTGGCGCTGCAAGTAAGCGCAGAGACACGCTGAGATCAGAGTTAGAATACTCCAGCGGGCAATGCGGCGTGAGCCAGATAATCTGGCCTCCACATCCCGTGGCAGCCGATCAGCGCATGCATTTAGGATTAGACCGATGCCCAGGCCGAGCACTGCTGCAAGCCACATCCAGACAAAACCTCCAAAGGTCTCACGTAGGCATAGTTGAGCGTTTGGGCGGGCGGTGGTTCTCCTCCGCCCCAGCGATTACTGTCTCTGTCACCTGGCAGAAGCCCCGAGCTACAGGACTCTTCTTGTGGCTGGTGACCAGCGGTATCCCCCGGTTAATCGAATAAGTCACCAGGGCCTCATCATTGGGAATCTGTACATCTATCCTGTTTTGGATGGCTCCCTCAACGTCTTTCAGTTTGATGCCACCTTTGCACGGATAGCGGTTGAGAGCTAGTATGAACTTGTCTGGTGCCTGTCCCCAAGTCTCGGCCGCCTTTAGAAAGAGCCGCGCGTTGCGCAGTGACGTCATCTCCGGCGTCAGCACCACCACTACCTGGTCTGAAAGTTGCAGCACAGCCAGGGTGCTCTCGTCCAGTGAAGGAGACGTGTCTACAACAACGTAGTCGTTGGCTTCTTGCAACCAGCCAAGGATACGCTCAAATTGTGCTGGCTGCACGTTGTTGCCATCCATACTCCAAGGCGCAGATAGCAAGACCCTGACTCCAGAAGAATGCCTGGCCAGCACCGAGCCTAGTAGTTCGGAATCCAGGTCGTCGAGACGAGGTAATAGATCGGCGATCGTATGCCCGCCTGCCAGGTTGAGCATCACATCCAACGCCCCCCCCAGGACAGAGGCATCCAGCAGTGTCACTCTTTTGCCTGTCTTAGACCGCAAGGCCACGGCCAGGTTGCTGGCTACGGTCGTCGTACCTACCCCACCTTTGGCGCCCCACAGTGTAACGACGTGGGCCAGTGATTGATCCACAGAACCAAGAGCCACCCTGATCCGTGCTACCAGTTCGGCTGCAGCGACCGGTTTGACAATGTAGTCGTTGGCCCCTGCCTTGAAGCCAGCCACCTTGTCTGCCACTTCAGCCCTGGCCGTGTAGATGAAGACAGGAAGCTTCGCCGTCTCGGGAGAGGCCCGCAAGGCGCGGCAGACCTCATAGCCATCAATGTCCGGCAGCTCGATGTCCACTAGAATCAGCTTCGGGCGCTGGCGCTGCGCCAGCATGACACCTCCCTGGCCTGTGACTGCCGTCAACACCTCGTAGCCCTCGGCTTCGAGGATACGCTGTACTTCTTTCTCGCTATTGAGGTCGTTATCAATGACCAGGATCCTAGGCGACATTTTAGCTCCGGTCCTCAGGGCAAAACTGGAATTCGCATCTGGTAACGGTCGACCAGGTAATTCATATCAACCGGCTGGGTGCTGAAGCGTTCTTTGGCCTCTGGGGCGCGCAACACGATGTCCACAGTGCCTCCTATGTCTCGCAGGTGCTTGAGTACCAGTGCATCCTGCGGATCCAGCGTAAAGACGATGGCCTGTGGAGACGACATCGTTGCACCCGTCTGCGCTTTGGCTTCCAGGTCACCCGGCCGGACCAAGGCTGCGATCTCTAGATTTTGCAACGCGTTGAACGTCACTAGCCTTAGGCTCTCCTCATCTGCTACCTCGACCTCTATTGAGAAAAGGACGTCCACGTGGTCCCCAGGTTGCAGCAGATTGTTGCTGCTCATCAGGTCATCGGCAGGGATAGCCATGGCTACCTTATTCTCATCCATGGTATAGGCCACGTGCACTCCTTTAATAGTGGGCGAGATCACGTTGCTGGTCAGGATTATCTCGCCAGGCCAAAGCGGAGTCATGGCTATCCAGTCAACCACGTTATCTATGTGCTGGATGGCGTTCTCTGGCACCATGTCAGCCGGCGCCATGCGCATCTCGACGTCACCTGGCTGGATCAACTCGCGTACGGCGATGACACGGGAGGCAACTACGACGTTTACTTGGGCTGCCTGTTGCATGGGCAGCTCAACCTGTGTTGACGATGCGCGAAATATGGCCCAAAAGGCCAACGCACCAGCCAGCAGCGCCAATATGATTCCGGCTGCGATCCAGATGAGTCCTCCGCGTTTTTTCACTGTTGATCTCCTCCTATTTTGGTAGCTCTGCGCCAGGATGCGCGCCCACGCTATTGAATCAAGCGCACAGTGACCTTTTTTGCCATATCTTCGCAAATTTCATCATTGTAGGTCAGCGTAAAGCTCGATCCAGAGAGGTCCACGCACCAGCCGATGAGGGCGCCGTACATCATGTGATGGCCCGATCCGGTGTATTGGATGAGGCCATGCGGGGCGTAGATGACGCCTTCATAACGGCCGCCGCTCCCGGAGACGTCCACGACAGCACTAGTGCACTGGCCGCTGGGTTCGTAATTGGAAAAGAAGAGCAGGCCATCGCAGTAGTACTCGAATATGTGACCGGAGCCACTGATTTGAATTTGCTCTTCAGCTACGATCGTTATGTGACCGTAGTGGCCGCTGCCGCTGATGTCGACTTGGCCAGTGCAGTAGTGCAGGCCCTCGTCAAAGGTCTCAGATCCCGAGATTTTCCACGTGTCGGGGCCGTGCACAAAGTATTTGCCGGCGGCCTGGGCGGCGCTCGCTGCTACTCCCAGGGGCTCAGGACGGTAGTCCTCGATGTTCCACTGAATTGGGAACGAGTCGCTGGCAGTGCTCTGGACGTAAGTGATGTCGTGGCCGGATCCGGTCTCCTGGACAGTCGTCACGTACTCGACATCGCCCTGGACTTCGTGTCCAGAGCCAGACACCTTCATCTTGCCGTTCGAGTGACCGCGGCCGATGATCAGGCCGCCGCTGCCACTCCACTCAACAGGCTCGGAGCAGGTCTCGCTTTGCGCCCAGAAGCCGTAGCCTCCACAGCCACCACTCAGCAGCTCGAACTGGGCAGCCGCGTCAGCAACAATGGTGCTTTCTTGCAATCCGACCACACCAGCGAAGAAGGTGGAGACCGTTCTTGTGGCGTGAACGCGCACGCCGGTGCTGTTGGCTGGCACGTATCCGCCGCCGACTGCCTCCTCCGAAGGAAGATAGACTGCGTCCACGGTATCGGCGCCGTTGCGTGTGACTGCGTACTCTGTCACGGTTGCCTGGATGGCTGTGTCGTTCCACTCGTCAGCCAGGCGAGATGTCGCGGCCAGGGCCGCAGCATCCGCTGCATTCTGCACGCGGCGGCGTTGCAGGTACATGTTTCCGCCGTCCAGAACCAGAGCCAACATAGCTATTAGGCCGACGAGCAGCAGGGCAACAAGAACCACAGTCTGGCCTGACTCCTTACCTCTACGAGAAACTCTACTTGCGTTCATTTTCAGTACCCCGTATACATTGTTGCTGAACTACCCAGCACCACGGAGCCATCAGCAGATACCACCTCGGCTACGAGTGGAGTGGTAAGCTCAAGAGTGTAACTCACAACCACCCGGACGGTGTCCGTGGTGGGATAAGTCACACTGACCGCCAATTGCGCGGGATCGAGCCCCACCGCGCTATTCTGGACCACAGTGATGATGTCATTCGGGGTGGCTGTGGAGATAATTCCGAAACGGGCCCCTTCCCGAGCAGAGTTTGCCACGACGCTGTAAGCGTATACAGCCCGGCCGAAGTCAAAGACCGCCATGACAATGAGTACTAAAACGGGGACAATGAGTGCGAACTCGACCAGACTGTCTCCGCGTCGTCGGCTATGTTGCCTGGGTGTTGCTGTCGGTTTCAAAGTCATCTCAAAGAACCATCATCTCTGCGCGGCCCTGAAGCTGTATCACCTGTGTGCCTATCAGGAACGAAGTGATCAGGGAGAAATCGTGACTGACGGTGATAAGCATGGGACTGCCCTTCACGCCGGAGCAAGAAACGGTGATGTCATCGGCTGTCACAGCAATCCCCGAGTTCTGGGTCTCATTCATGACCCGCGCGATAATGCCATTGCTGTCGAGCGGGTTCAAAGACCCGTAATAGGCACCTTCACGTGCAGCGTTGGTGATGACGATGTATGCATTGAAAGCGCGGCCCAGGTCAAAGACGCCCAGGAGGATCAAGATCAAGAGTGGGAGGACCAGGGCGAATTCGACCAGACTCTGTCCACGTGCACGTTTTCGGGTTTCCATCTCTACGTTTCGACTCCTTAACTGCTTCATGCGTCAGCCGTTCGTCCCGCTTGACGGGATTGCTAAACTTCACTAGTCGGATTACCGCCCCGTCAAGCGGGACGAACGGTCCCGTCGAGCGCCGTTCGCCCCTACGGGGCGAAGATGCTGCGCGAGGATGAACGATATGAAAACGGGTGCTTGAGCTTAGCGCTTGACGCAGTACGCTGTAGAAAGGGTGGGCAGAGCGGCGCCTGACCGTGTCGCTCTGCCCCCTTCGCTTGCTATTGGGTTTGCTAGATAGCGCTAGCCAGGGAACTGGAAACCCTGTTGAGCACATTGCCGATGGTGCCGCCCAGGAGCGTAACCGCCACAATAGCAATGATCACAATCAGGGCAATGATCAGCGCGTACTCGGTCAGGTCTTGCCCTTCCTCGCGACGTAACAAGGACTTTAGCATGGTGTTTCACCTCCTCTCTTTCATGGGTTGCTTTGGTTTGGTGTTGGATTTGCTAGATAGTGCTAGCCAGAGCACTCGAGACGTTGTTGAGCACATTGCCGATGGTGCCCCCCAGGAGCGTAACAGCGACGATCGCAATGATCACAATGAGGGCAATGATCAGCGCGTACTCGGTCAGGTCTTGCCCTTCCTCGCGACGGAACAGGGACTTTAGCATGGTATTCACCTCCTTTCTTTCATCATTTGCATGTTCATTGGAGGGAAGCGATTCTCCTCCAGGTATTGGTTCAGCATCTCGAGGCTGTACCTGCGATGGCCGCCAGGTGTGCGGAAGGGCGTCAGCATCCCCTGTCGTTCGATTTTATGCAGGGTGAATAGGCTTATGCGTAGATATTGGGCTGCCTCTCGCGCCTTCAGTACGACTCTTCTCACCTCAGTCACCACACGCGTCCTCTCGCAACTGTTGTGTAACCACTAGCCATTGAACTGAAACCATCTAGAACCTTGAGAAACTGTGTGAATCTGTCGAGAGTATAGCATACAACTAGACGTGAATCGTAAAGGGCTGGTAAAGATAGCGTATAGATTGCCCAAAAAGGAGACAGTCTAGAGACAGAGGGTTACTAGTACATTATTACCCTAGTTCCGGTAACCTGTCATTCTGAGCTGCGCCATGGCGTAGCTGAGAAGTTGCTCATGAGCCGTGTGGCTCAACAGTGGTGTTGAAAGTCATGTTCGCACAACCATGTAGCTCAGTCCTTTACCATTCGTGCTCTGCATGCCCTGCGGGCGACGGGCGACGGGCGAGGGACGACGGACGACCGCCTGATCGTTCATGCTCGCGTAGCATCTTCCCCGCCAGAGTGTCTCCTTTGTCTCTCGACACTTTTGTCACGTCTGACCAAGACGTGGAAGACGAGAGGTCGCCCTCCTGCGGGGCCCTTCGGCGGCGTCGCTCGCCCTGTCTCACCTTTGGTCTTCACGCCACCTCTGGTCTTTACGCCAGAGGCGCCGTCTACGCCTTGGCGCGTAGAGACAAGGTAAACGGGAGACAAGGTAAACGGAAGGCGTGAACGGGGACGACAGGACTGAGGCAACGAACGGCGCTTGACGGGAGGGGCGTTTGGAACGGGGACAAGCCCCTATACTACGAATTGACGAATCACGCGTGATGTTGTAGTATTACGCCATGAGCAGGGCGTTGGCGGCCCGGAAGCAGGCAACGACTGCCAGCTGAACCATTGCACACAAGCTGTCACCTCACGATGCGTGCAGCATTGCAGCACTATGCTCGCGTTGGCCTCCTCAATGCTGCCAGACCTAGACATACGTCCTCTTGCCAATCGCCCACGCTGCTTTCGGGCTGAGCCTAGTGTCTGTTACATTGGGCATTATGAAAAGGAGGATGTGATGAAACGTTTGATGGTGATTATGTTGGTTGCATGCCTGTTAGCCAGTGTCGCGCGCTATGTGGCCTGGGCTGATGGTAGCAATAGCACTCAGATTGAGGACCCCCGCGACGACGTGTACGGCCGCCCCTACATCCACCTCTTTCCCTGGCCCGAATTCGGCGCCGGGGTGAGCTATCTCTACGACTCTGTGACGGCAACCATCCCCAAATACCTGGTGGAGAACCAGGACTCGCTCGATTGCCTCGCAGTGACCTGGTGGAACGAATTGGAAGAGCACGCTGACGTTGCTCCCGACGAAGGATTATTGACCTGGGAGACTGGCCAGACGGCAACAGCGACGGACCCACAGGGCGATTCTCCGGTTCCAGAGGGTGACCTGCTGTCCTTCAGCATCTGGGAGCCCGATAATGATCACCTCTCCCTGAGGTTTCGTTTCGCCGTGCCAGTTCGCCAGGTGCCAGCGGTGGTCAGCCCCTACGCCGCGCTGATGCCCCGACAGGGCGCTAGCGACCAAACCCGCACGGAGGGGATCACCTATATGCCATGGCTGCAGGGCGTGCCAGACCGGGAAGAGTTCTCCCTGTCCATGATATACACGGTCACAACAGTGTCACGGATTGTGCACCAAGCATACGACTTCTGCGATATCCGCCAGGCACGGATGGAGCAGGGCGGCAGCTATCTCACCGCTACTGTGACGCTTGAAGGGAATGTGCCCCTGCCGCCCCCGGATGATGCCCACGGGCTGTGCTACTTCTTCGGCTTCGCGCCGTCAGCAGATCCATACGCGCAGGCATTCTCCTACTTGTTGGCGACCTGGGATGGCGGCTGGCAAGGGGAAATCGGTGGGATGGATGACGACCGCATGGAGCCTATCGCTTCTGTTCCCGTCTCGATAGATGGAAGCCACTTGTCCATGACGGGGTCAATCATCGCCCTTGGGCTGCCGCCTGCGTTTGCCTGGTCGGTGGGCACCATGTCTGTCATCGGGCCTGTTGGGGACCAGTACGCCGCCTCGCTGGACTCAGCACCGGACATGGGGTACGTGGATATGACGCTGGAATCGTTCCCTATCTGGATGGTGTATCTGCCCATCGTGGCAAAGTGATAAACCAATCGGGCTCACGGGCCACTCGTGAGGCCCCTGTACTCCGTTTTCGCTGCACATATTCGTGGGTGCATGTCTGTTCCTAAGCGTTTGCACGGCAGTTGTAGAGACGTAGCCTCACCCTGGGGTGAGATTACACATGCTACGTCTCTACGACTGTTCGTCCCGCGTTGACGGGGCCTCGGAGATTGAATGTCCCAGTAGCCAAACATAGTTGGCGTTTTGCTTGCTTTCGCGTTATACTACGGGGGAACGGCAGCTCAAACTCTGACGATCAACGAGGACAGGGTAGTACACCGATAGCACTTGGAGGGACGAGATGGAATCAAGAATACGTATCCTGGGCATTGTGCTCGTGGCGGCACTCCTGCTGGTGATAGTGACCGGTTGCGATTGGCTCAGGAAGAGCCCCACGGCGACGGAAACTCCTCCTGCCGATATTCCTGCTGAGGTCCTGGCCGCGCGTGAATCGGCGCTTGCTTACCTTGGATATGCCTACGCCGGCGAAGCGCCGCTAGAGGGCATCACCTGGGCAGGCCGAAACACTACGCCGCAAGGGCTGGTTGGCGTCTCTTACTACGAATTCAGCGGCAACAACTGGCTGATGAGCATTATGGTGCCTGTAGTCGCTCCGGATAGCGTTATCTATGAGCTGGAACTCCGCAACCAGGATACGGGCTTTCGGTGGATGGGCAAACTGGATATGAGCTATGCCATTCTGGAGTCGAACCTAGACGTGGCTGCTGAGGCGCTGACTGTCCGTGACACTATTCTCTCCCACGTCAGGGAGAATTATGCTGATCAAGCGCCAGCGGAGAATCTGGTCTGGGTAGGTGCTCGTACTACCCCGGAAGGTTCGGTTGGCCACGAGACCTGCCGGTTCACTGCTGGCGACTGGACTATGACTGTGGACTATGATCTGGTGCAACCCGACCAGATGGTCTATCAGATCGAGTTGCATAGTTCTAGCACTGAATTCGTGTGGTGCGGACAGCTTGACGCTGAAGGCGTGATCCTGGAGCACCGCTGAGCGGCTCGAGGTGTGAGCGCGCAGCTCGCTGCGTTGTGAGGCTGATGCACTCGAGCGATCCCCCTTTTCGGAGCCGGGGCTGCGACCTCCACGGTAGTCAGGCACTCTGGAGGAATGTATGACGAGTCACAGTGCCAGCGGGCAAACTCCTGGCGAAGCAAGCTCCGCTTCCCTGAGCATATCGCGGCTGCGCATTGAGCATCTATGGATGTTACTGCCAGCGGTCGTTGTTGCTTGGATGGGTTTCACACGCTCTCTGCAGGCGTTGGACTTCTGGTGGCACCTGAAGATGGGGGAGGTCATTTTCACCTCGGGGGGAATCCCACGTGTTGACCTCTTTTCATTCACACACGCTGGCCGGGCCTTTGTGTACCAGAATTGGCTGGGCGAGGTGCTGTACTACCTCACGTACCGGGTTGGCGGTTTCCCGCTGTTGATCGCCCTCAACACAGTGCTTCTCTTGCTGGCTGTCGTTCCCATCTTGCACCTATGTCTTGAAGCCATTGATCGGCTGCGTGTGGCAGTTGTGTGCGGCCTGGGCGCTGCCATTATGCTGGGGTTGTACGGTAACGTGCGGCCGCAAGCATATTCTTTTGTCCTCTTTGCCGTATTCTACTGGATACTGTGGGGATATCGTGACAGCCGGCGTGACTACCTATGGGCGTTGCCTCTTCTCATGATTCTCTGGGTGAATCTGCACGGTGCTTTTGTCCTGGGGATTGGCATGATGGGCATCGTATTGGGGACCGAAACCGTTCGCCGGGTGGTGCGTGGGCCACGCGCTGACACGTTGGCACCTTCTGCGTTGGCGAAGCTCGCATGCATCCTGGGGCTCACAGTGCTTGCGTCCATGGCTAACCCTGACGGCTATCGGGTGTTTGCCTATGTGCGCCAGTTGCAAGTGGATCCATCATCCCAGTCGTTTGTGACGGAATGGCAAGTGCCTGATATCAAGAACTGGAGCGGCGTGTTGACTTTTTTTGGTGCCTTTTTCGTAACCCTGTTGGTCTTCTTTTACACCTGCTGCCCTCTCAACCTGACAGAGCTTGGTCTGTTCTGTGCATTTGCTGTTCTAGGTCTAGGGTCACTCCGCAGCGGTATCTGGTTCGCGCTGATCACGGCTCCGATGCTGGCCCGCCACTTGGTTGCGGCAAGAATCCCCAATCTGCGCGAGGAGATGCGAGGCCGGCCGTATCTGGGGACACTGGTCCGATGGCTGGAAAGTCGACGGGGAGGTGGGCTCACCAATGTCCATGTGCTTAATTGGGGTATTCTCCTTTGCGTCGTATTGTTCACGGTGATACTGTCGCCCTGGGTTCGGCCGTACCTTGGGACAGGGCGATTGAATCGCCCTCTGGTAGAGAAGCGTGCACCTGTTGGGGCGATGGACTACATCGCGGAGCACCACCTGAGGGGCAACATCTTCCATCCACAGATGTACGGTGATTACCTGATCTGGCGACTATGGCCGCAGCAACGATCGTTCATCGATGGCCGAGTGCACTTGTACGATGAGTCATTTGTGCAAGACTACATTTTGGTTTTCCATGACGACAACTGGGAATCACGCCTTGCCAAGTATGACATCACATACTTGCTGCTGCCACAAGACGATGAACTCTCCGGGTCCATGGTCGAGGATGCACGGAGCTCCAAGAACTGGATACCTCTCTACGAGGACAAGATCTCGGTCTTGTTTGAGAAGCGACCGTAGTACTCTGTCAATGCTAGAGTAGTGGGTTCGTAGTGGCGACTTTAGTCGCTTTTCCCACTTGATTGTACAAATCACCAGTTCAAGCTTGACATAACCTCGGTGCCAATGCCCCAGATGCCCTGAATGCGTCGGGCAGTATCAACTGGGCTCCGATCGTTCGGGAGGCTAACGCCGGCCAAAGAACCTCTGCCCCCCAAGTGCCTCTCGCTTGGTGACGGCGGCGACGATCAGGATCAGTAGCACCAGGATGCCCGTGGAAGCGTAGAGGAGAAACCCAGCGGGGTCTTGACTGCTTCGATGATGCGCCTGCGTCTGTCGTTAGAAGGGGTGTTCTGTGGTGTCATGGCTGCTCTTTCTTGCCTGGGTTTTGCTCGGGCTGGCGGATGAGGTCCATCAGGATTCTCCCCTCCTCGTCCGAGAGCAAGAAATTAGTGCCCTGAGGAGCGCGCAAGATGACCAGGTTTTCCAGAACGGGGTGCTCACGGATCTCCTTGACTGTCAGATGAGGCTTGAGCACCTTCTCAAATCTGACGTCCACCGCGTACGACTCCCATTCTGGCTCGCGGTGCGGCCTGGAAACCAGCCTGCCCCAGCCGTAAATGCCTCTGATCTCTTCGGGGC